>Ga0316604_10002173_pt1 | contig 15498 bp, 12 predicted proteins | sample OWC_soil_day20_C_FD_207650 | JGI IMG/M metagenome (GOLD analysis project Ga0316604, IMG submission 207650) | Wetland soil microbial communities from Old Woman Creek delta, Ohio, United States - OWC_soil_day20_CT | ecosystem: Environmental > Terrestrial > Soil > Wetlands | place: USA: Ohio... | reverse complement strand
ATCTATGGGCGATTGGCGACGTTCGCGGAAAACAGGGACCACGTTGTCCATCGGAAAGGAAGGGAGGCGACAGGAAGCAAGGTCGATTCCGGCAACCGGGTACTATTCCGCTTTGGATTCGATCTTTTCGAGGAGATCGACCATCTGTTGCGTTTCGGGCAACCGGTGGAAAACGCCGGAACTCCTACCCTGGAGTACCACATATCCATGCTTCGGCAATGGATTCTTGGTGCGGGCGTCCCGTTGGTGGAAATTCCGCCTTCTCCTCACGGGTACGATTTCATCACCTGCCTCACCCACGACATTGATTTCATGGGCATCCGGGACCACGTGTTCGACCACTCGATGTTCGGCTTCATCTATCGCTCCCTGATCCCGAAATATATGAGGGGATTGGACCGGAAGACCGCCTTTGCCCGCTATCGAAAGAACCTTCGTGCCCTACTTTCCCTCCCCTTGGTACAGGCAGGGCTCCTTCCGGATTTCTGGGATCCTCTGGGAAAATACCCCGAGGTCGAGAAGGAACGGAAATCGACCTTCTTCTTTATCCCGTTCAAGAACCGACCGGGGGATGCGCCTTCGGGGAGCCCGGTGAAATTCCGGGCCGCCCGGTACGATATCGGCAAGCATATTGATCCGATCCGTGGTTTGAAGCAACAGGGCAGGGAAATCGGTCTTCATGGAATCGATGCTTGGAAGGATGCCCGGAAAGGAAGGGAAGAATTTGGGGTAATTCGCAGGATAACAGGTGAAGACCGGATTGGCGTGCGGATGCACTGGCTATACTTCTCTGAAGAGACTCCCGGGCATCTCGAGGAAGCCGGCGCATACTACGATTCCACCCTCGGGTATAACGAGGCGGTGGGGTACCGATCCGGCACAACACAGGTATTCCGTTTGCCCGGGACCAGGAGCCTCTGCGAACTGCCGCTGCACGCCCAGGACACCGCGATGTTCTACCCCGGCCGGATGGGGATGTCGGAAGCCGGAGCCGTCGACGTTTGCGGCAAATTGATTGGAGACTTCCGGTCGTACGGAGGGGTATTCACGATCAATTGGCATGACAGGAGCCTTGTTCCGGAACGAAACTGGGACGCCCCTTACCTGGAACTCTTGGGAATGCTGGGCAGGGAGAGAACCTGGTTTGCCACGGGCGGGGAGGCGGTCCGCTGGTTCGAAAAGCGGAGGGCATATCGATTCGATGCTTCCGGTCCCGTCGACGGTGTGCCGAACGTGAGGCTCGAGGGGTCCATAGTAGAGGACGGCCCTCCGGTGACACTGCGGGTTCATCGCCCCATATCGCCGGGCGTCGAACCGACACGGTTCCAGGATTATTGCGTTGGCCAACAAGTGAATCGGACATGAATGCGACACATACAACCCATTCCGGAAAGGATGAGGACATGTCTGCCAAAAAAGATGGGTGCGTGAAATTCGCCGTCGTGGGTCTCGGGAACATCGGCTCCAGACACCTGGCGGTTATCGATGCCAACCCTAGCGCCTGCCTCGTGGACATCTGCGACATCAAGAACGATCTCGTCGAGAAATATTCCGGGCTCTACGAGGTTTCCGGTCACGCCGATTTCACCAAAATGCTCCGGAAAACGTCCGCGGACATCATCAACATATGCACTCCGCATGGATTGCACGCTTCGATGGCGGTGGAGGCTGCCGAGGCGGGGAAGCACATCCTGGTGGAAAAACCGATGGCCTTGACGCTCGAGGACACCTACAGGATGGACGAGGCGGCAAGGAAGAACGACGTCCGACTGATGGTGGTCTGGCAGAATCGGCACAACGTGCCGATCAAGCTCGCGAAGAAGGCGTTGGAGGATAAGGCGCTCGGGCAGGTGTACATGGTGCACTGCTCGGTCCTGTGGAACCGCCCGCAAAGCTACTACGACCGATCCGACTGGCTCGGGAGAAAGGAACTGGAGGGCGGGCCCCTGTACACCCAGTGCAGCCATTTCATCGACCTCCTCATTTACATGTTCGGGGACATCCAGCGGGTGAACTCCATCGGCGAAACCAAGAGCCACAGCATCGAGATCGAGGATTGCGGCGTTGCGATGATGAAGTTCAAGTCGGGCGTCATGGGGACGCTGTCCTACACCAACTGCGTCTACAACAAGAACTACGAGGGGAGCATAACCATCGTCGGAGAGAAGGGTACGATCAAGATCGGCGGTTCCTACCTGAACACCATCGACTTCTGGGACATCCAGTCGTATCCGTTACCCGCCGAGATCGACTTCAATGATAAACCCAACGTTTACACCAAGTATAAGGGGACCAGTTCCAATCACGACAAGGTGATCGCCGATGTTGTGGCGGATTTTATCGGCGGGAAGAAACGGGTGGCGGGTTGGGAAGACGGCCACAAGGTTGTCGAGGCGATCCGCATGATCTACCGGTCGCAGGAACGGAACGGGGGAAGGATCACCGTCAGCCAGATGACCGAAGGGAAGCCGGAGGAGTCACCGACACCACCAGAGGAAGAGATCGTTGCATAAAGGAGACACCGTGACCGATACCCACAAAATCTTTCCAGGCGTCACTCTCGGTGCCGGGTCCATCGTCGAGGATTATTGCATCATCGGAAGCCCGTGCAGGGGGAAAAAGGCGGGCGAACTCCAGACGACCATCGGCAGGGGAGCGATCATCCGGTCCCACACCGTGGTCTATGCCGGGAACCGGATCGGCGACAACTTCCAGACGGGGAACAAGGTCAACATCCGGGAGTTGAATGAGATCGGGGACAACGTCAGCATCGGCACTCTTTCCGTGATCGAGCACCACGTCCGGATCGGGAACGGGGTCCGGATGCACAGCCAGGTCTTCGTGCCGGAGTTCACCGTCATCGAGGACGACGCATGGCTTGGCCCACACGTCGTGGTCACGAACGCGAAGTACCCGCTCTCCCCGGGGGCCAAGGAATCGCTTGCAGGCCCCCTGATCAAGAAAGGCGCAAAAATCGGCGCCAATGCAACGATTCTGCCGGGGGTCGTGATCGGTGCGAACTCCCTGGTCGGCGCCGGGTCGGTGGTGACGAAGGATGTTCCGGACAACGCTGTCGTCGCCGGAACCCCGGCGCGCCTGATCAAGATGATCACCGCACTCCCATATTGAGGGGGCCGTCTTGGATATTCCTTTCGTCGACCTGAAAGCGCAATACGCATGCATCAAGGGGGAGATCGACCAGGCGATCTCCGACGTCATTTCGAGTTCCGCGTTCATCGGCGGGCCGTTCGTCAAAGCCTTCGAATCGTCATTCGCCGCGTTCTGCGGTGCGAAGCACTGCATCGGAGTAGGGAACGGGACCGACGCCATATTCCTGGCACTGAAGGCGATGGGGATCGGTCGGGGGGACGAGGTCATCACCGCCGCGAACAGTTTCATCGCCACGTCCGAAGCGATCACGATGACGGGCGCAGGAGTTGTTTTTGTCGACATTGATCCGGATACCTTCAATATGGATACGAAATGTATCGAAGGAAAAATCAACCGGAACACAAAGGCGATCATTCCCGTCCACCTTTATGGCCAGCCTGCGGACATGGATCCAGTGTTGGACCTGGCAAAAAAATACGATCTGAAGGTCATCGAAGATGCGGCGCAAGCACATGGTGCGGTATACAAAGACAGGAAGGTCGGGACATTGGGAGACGCTGCCTGCTTCAGTTTTTATCCCGGGAAAAACCTTGGAGCCTACGGTGACGGCGGCGCCGTGGTGACCGATGACGTTGAACTTGCCCTGAAGGTACGGATGCTCGCGAACCATGGGCGCGTCGGCAAGTATGATCACGAATTCGAAGGACACAACAGCAGACTTGACGGAATTCAGGCCGCCATTTTAAACGTTAAAATGTTACATCTTGGCAAATGGACAGAACTGCGGAGGAAGAACGCTTATATATATAATAAGAACCTTGAAAACAGTAAATTCATTTCTACCCCTAAGGAAATATACGGCAGTAAAGCCGTCTACCACCTTTATGTTATAAGGGTGAAAGAAGGGATGAGGAGTAGGCTTCAAGAATATTTGAAAGGTTTCGGAATACAGACCGGGATTCACTATCCGATCGCGCTGCCATATCTTAAAGCGTACGCATATTTGAAATATGATCGAGAAGATTTCCCTGAAGCGATTAAGGCATCTACGGAGATTCTTTCTTTACCTTTGTTTCCTGAATTAAAAGAAGAGCAGATAGATTATATTTCCGATAAAATAATTAAGTACGTGTAACCCTTCGTGTACCCTTCGAGTGTCCGGTTCTTCAGGAGAAGGTCAAGGGGACCCATTCATAAACCACTCGAGATGGCCACGTGAATGATGCCGCACTGAAGGATCTGAAGGGGAAGACGGTTCGTGGCGGCATCGTAACACTCTCCGGCCAAGCGGTAAAAGTCCTCCTCCGAACCGGTTCCGTGATGTTGTTGGCCCGGTTACTGTTGCCCGAGGAGTTCGGATTGGTCGGAATGGTATCCGCGGTAACGGGAGCGTTCGGGTTGTTCAAGGATGCCGGACTGACGATGCTCACCGTCCAGCGTTCGACAATATCGGATGCACAGATTTCCACCCTGTTCTGGATCAATGCCGCCGTGGGAGCGATGCTCGCGCTTCTGTCGTTGTCGATCGCGCCCGCTCTCGTTTATTTTTATCGCGAGCCCCGGCTTTTCTGGATCACGGCCGTTATGTCGACCGCTTTTCTCTTCTCCGCGTTGACGGCGCAGCACCAGGCGCTTCTCCAGCGCGCCATGAGGTATTCCACGATCGCGGTGATCGAGGTTCTCGCCCAACTGGCAGGCATTATCGTCGGGGTGGGAATGGCATTGAGCGGTTTCGGATATTGGGCACTCGTCGGCATGGCCGTCTCGGAGCCAGCCGCCATCTCTGTCGGCGCTTTTTCGGCTTCGCGATGGATCCCGGGGAGGCCGCAACGTGGCGTGGGAATCCGCTCGATGCTCAACTTTGGCGGCACGGTCACCCTGAACGGTCTGGTCGATTATATTGCCTATAACGTCGACAAGATACTCCTGGGAAGGCTCCGGGGAGCGGAAGTGCTTGGTCTCTACGGAAGGGCATATCAGTTGATGAAAATGCCCACCGACCAGCTGAATTCCGCTGTCGGCTGGGTGTCGTTCACCGCCCTTTCGCGGATTCAGAACGATCCGGACCGTTTCAGGAATTATTTCCTGAAGGGATACACGCTGACCTTGGCGGCCACCGTGCCTCTGGCAATTATGTGCGCCCTGTTTTCCGAAGAGCTGGTGTACGTTCTGCTGGGTCCCAAATGGAATAATGCGGCGGTTATATTACGTTATCTGGCCCCCGCGATTCTCGCTTTCCCAATGATGAATCCGTTCAGGTGGCTGTTGATCGCGAGGGGGCAGGTTGGGCGTAACCTGCGGATGTCGCTTGCCTCCGCTCCGCTATTGATCGCGGGGTACGCCATCGGTCTGGCGTATGGCCCTGCCGGCGTCGCACTCGGATTTTCCGCCGCGATGACGATAATGATCGTCCCCATGATCGCATGGGCAATCGAAGGGACGCCGATTTCCTCGCGGAATATCGTCCGCGTGGTCAGAGAGCCGTTCCTTTCCGGGATCGTGGCAGTCACGGTCACGTTCGGAGCACGATACTTTTTCGGACACGGGATCGCTCCCATTACGAGACTTCTCCTGGGGGGCATTGTCCTGCTCGGCTCCTACCTCTGGATGCTTCTTTACGTCATGGGACAGAAAGAGATGTACCTGGATGTTCTCCGGAAAATAAGGAGTCGTCCCGAAGACGGCGAGAGCGGACGTGAATAACGGGGAAGACGCTTTCCGACAGGAAGGGGACATTTCGTGAAAAGAGCGCTGTTCGTTGCCGTTGGTTTCTGTCTTCTGTTGCTCACAAAGAATGCATTGGCGGTCTACGCCCTGCCGTCCGACCGAAGGATCGCGTGGAGCACCGGGCTCGATTCTGAAGGCGGGATACCCAACTATACCCCGGTGGCCTGTTCCTCGGCGGTAGGGGATGGAACAACGGAAGCAGGGGCGAGCATTCAAAGTTGCATAAACTCCGCTTCCCCCGGAACGGCGGTTTACCTTCGCGAAGGGACCTTCAAGGTCAGCAGGACCCTATCCATGAAAACGGGAATATCGTTGCGGGGAGCAGGGCCGACGCAAACCCGTATAAAACTATATTCTGGCGCGCGCATATCCTTCAGCGGAGGGAGCAAGACCAATTGGGGGGCGCCGATTGGCATCACGAGCGGGTACACGAAAGGGTCCACCTCGCTCGTCCTGGCGACTGTTTCCGGTCTTAAGGTTGGCGACTGGGTATCGATATCGCGGAAATACGCCGACACTTCCATCGGGATGACCGCGGGTGGGTGCAAATGGTGCGGAGACGACTCGGGGACGGGCAGTTACTTGATGCAGCAGTACGCGAAGATCACGGCGATCAGTGGAAATACGATCACGATCAACCGCCCGATGTACTATGACTTCACGTTGACTTCCGGACTGCAGCCGGAAGTGAGGAAACAGCCGTTCAATATCAGCAAGGCAGGACTCGAGGATTTGCAGGTCGAGCTGACGACCACCACGGGCTACATGGTTTACGGGATGATGGCCCGACACTGCTGGTTGAAGAATATCGAATCGTACAACTCGGGTGCCAGAAGCGGGGATGCGCATGTCAGGCTGGAGTTTTCCCATGGATGGGAGATCCGGGATTCCTATTTCCATCACGGGCACGGGTATGGGAGCGGGCAGAGTTACGGGTTGCTGATGATATTCTGGAACAGCGACCACAAGATAGAGAACAACATCTACTATTCCATCCGACACGTGGCATTTGAAGGGGGAGGTTCAGGTTGTGCCGTTCTTTACAACTATTTCGACGCCAATCGCGAGTCGGAGGATTATACGTTCCTCAACGCGGACCTCAATCCCAACCACGGCGCCCATCCGCACATGAACCTGATGGAGGGGAACAGTTCCGCGAAAATAACCTGGGATAGAACTTGGGGAAGCAGCAGCCACAGTACCGCGTTTCGGAATCACGCAAGGGGGGACAGGAGCGCACCTCCCTACGAGTGGGGCATTTGGGCGATCGACGTCCAGGGGAACAACCGGTATATGAACATCGTCGGAAATGTTTTTGGAATGTCGGGTTGGAGCACGGGTACGGTGCTGTCCAATGGTTCCTGCCCCAGCGGAGGGACAAAGACCGCACTGCGGTTCGGCTGCTCGGGACAGCCGGGATCGTATGCCGATGCCGCCTCGTATTCAACCGCCATCGTACACGGCAACTACGACTACATTACGGATGGCGTTGCGAGTTGGGCGGACCCGGATCACGCGCTTCCGGATTCGTTGTACTATTCTTCGGTTCCATCCTGGTGGGGTACGGAAACTCCCTGGCCCGCGATCGGACCGGATATCGCTGGTATTGTTGCTGATATTCCCGCCAAGAGAAGATTTAACGGGATGAGTGGCTTGAAGACGCCTCCTCCTCCGGGCGACGTAACTGTACGATAAATTATGGAAACTTCGTATGGAACATATTCGTGGTTTGAAAAATCGTTTTCTGCCGCCCGTGAAGACCCATGGCTGAACCATTGGAGAGGGATCGAGACGTGCAGATACGGGATTGTCGAGAGCATTGTAAAAGGTCTTATTGAAAATGAATTAACCGGCAGTAATAGAATCAGCATATTGGATATCGGGTGTTCGACGGGTCACTTCACGAATACTTTATCAAAAACATGCGAGAATATTATCGGGATTGATCTTTCCGATACTGCGATTGAGATAGCAAGGGAAAAATATCCGAAAATTGATTTCCGTTCAGAAGATTTCCAGAAAATAGACTTGCCCGAGAACACGTTCGGTATTGCAGTATGCATGGAAGTGTTATATTACATTGAAGATGAATCAAAAGCCGATTTCGTTGAAAAGATTTTAAAAGTACTTGTTGATGATGGATATTTCATTCTTACTACTCTTCTTGGGGAGAAGCCGTATTTTACTGATGATGACATAATAAAGCTTGTATCGGATAAATTTGCAGTAACGAACGTTATTTATTATGGTAGCAAATCGTATAGTAATATAGAAAAGTTTTTTTTCCGAATGTACGGCAGAAGTGTAAAGTTGGAGCGCTTGATAAAGGGCGATTCTGATACAGGAATCGAGGATCCACAGAAAAAAAAAGGAATCGAGCGATATCTTGGATTGATGAAAAAATTGAAAATGGAGACGGCACTATCGAAGGTCAACGGCTGCATTGAAACCGTTGCCAAAAGGATCATTCATCTTCGTTTCCCTGCGACGATCATGAATCGGGTGGCGGATAGATGCAAGCTCGACAGGACGCATATCATACTGGTCGCAAGGAAGCGTTAACGTCATTTTGGATACGACGATCGTTGATAAAAACAGATCTGTTTCGTTGGGTCTTTGGATACCTTTAATCTGGTATTTCATGGCTGCTACAAGGGGTCTTTCAAGCTGGCTGGGCCTGCATCCTGCGGGAGCCATGGATGTGGATTTGTTGGAGGGGAGTCCTTTAGATCGATCTTTTTATGCAATCCTTATCGCGATAGGAATATTCATATTGATAAAACGTCGCATGCAATGGTCGGAGATAATTCGGGATAACGCTTGGATCTTATTGATTTTTTTATATATGTTGCTCAGCATATTGTGGTCGAAATATCCGGAACTGGCATTCAGGAGGTGGGTGAAAACTACCGGCACATTGATCATGGCATTATTGGTACTCACCGAGGTCAATCCACTTGAAGCGATCTCCACGTTGCTCCGTCGCTGTTTTTTCGTGCACCTTCCTTTGGATATAATAACAGTAAAATATTTCAGGGATTTTGGTGTCGCATGGGGCAATTGGGTGGAATCTGAAATGTGGGTTGGTTTGACCACCCATAAGAATCTTTTAGGCCAGATATGCATGACAAGCGGCTTGTATTTTATTTGGGATATGTTTCGGAAAATCGAGATAAGAAGAATGCTTGTAAATATATTTTATCTTGTTCTGACGATATTCCTGATGAATGGTCCTGGATATTCAAGAAGCATGACGTCGATCAGCGTCATGATTCTTGGAATTTCTGTTCTGCTGTTGCTTCAATATTTGAAGAAAAATCCGCAAGGTTTGGGCAGACTACTGATAAAAAGCGCTTTGGCTATGGTTATAGTTTTATTATTCCTTAATTTTGCGATTGGGGCTTTTCACCCTGGCAGTTCCCTGTCCAGCGTAACCTTGGACGAAACAGGGAAGGATGCGACGTTGACAGGGAGAACCGAACTGTGGACGGACATATTATCGATAGCGGCGAAGAATCCATTGTTGGGTGTAGGTTACGGAAATTTCTGGATTGGAGACAGGGAATATGACCTGTGGATAAAGCATATCTGGACGCCCCTGCAGGGGCATAACGGCTATATCGACGTATACGTGGAACTTGGGGTGATCGGTATATTCCTGTTAATCGCTGTACTCGTTGCCACGTTTCAGAACATCGGGAAATCGTTACTGGAAGATTTTGATTACGGCAGTCTCCGCCTGGCATTGTTCATCATGATTCTGGTACATAATATGGCCGAATCGAGTCTCCTCCGAAGCAACCACAATCTGTGGTTCGTCTTCCTGATGATCGCGATCAGCATACCTGCGACCGCACGGGAAGAAGCACCTGCTCCTTTGGAGTCAGGGGAAAGTATTGCCTGATCACCTTCCGCACATCACGATTTGCATCTGTACCTACAAGAGGCCTTCCATGCTGAGGAAGCTCCTGGCGGAAATACAGAATCTGGAAACTGACGGATTGTTCACGTATTCCGCGGTGATTGTGGATAACGACCAGGAAGAGTCCGCCAGGGAGATCGTCGAGGAGTTAGCGGAAACCTCGTCGATTCCATTGCAATATCACGTTCAACCTCTTCGGAACATCGCGCGTACCCGGAATATGGCGATACAGAACGCAACGGGGGATTTGATTGCTTTCATTGACGACGACGAATTTCCCTCGACCCGGTGGCTTCTGAACCATTACGGGACGTATCGCGCGTGCAAGGCGGATGGAGTTCTCGGCCCTGTGAAACCGTTCTTCGAGGTACCCCCACCGGATTGGATTTTGAAAGGAAAATTTTGCGAGAGACCTGAGTACACTACCGGGACGTATTTGCATTGGTCTCAAACCCGAACGGGCAATGTTCTTCTGGGGCGCCACCTTGCGAACGGGCCGTCTCCCTTCGATCCGAAGTTCGCGGTTCAAGGAGAAGACGTCAATTTTTTCAAGGAGAGGATGGATAGCGGGAAGATCTTCGTCTGGTGCAACGAAGCGCCGGTTTATGAGACCGTTCCTCCCGACCGTTTCCGGATGAGTTACTTTCTCAAACGGGCGTTCCTGCAGGGGAACGTGTCCATTCATTATCAGGGAACCATGAATAGCATACAGGAGAAGGCGCGTACGTGCATGAAGTCGATCGCCGCCACGATCATTTATACGGCGATGCTTCCTTTCACTGCCCTTGCGGGGAGGCATTTATTGATGAAATATCTGATCAAGGACACATATCACGTCAGCCGTCTTCTCGGAATCTTCGGCCTGGTCACAGTTACGACGCGCAGCATCTAAACGCCAACGGAAGGTAAACGAAAACCATGCGAAAGGTCCTTCTCATATCAAACCGGGTCATGCATTATCGCGTTTCATTGTACAACTATTTTCACCGGCGAATGCGTGATGACGGTTGGGATCTTTTCGTCCGCACGGATGAACTCCAAAAGGAGAACCCGTACCCACTGAGGTTCGATTTCAAGACGATACCGTTCCAGTTCGCGAAATACAAAAAAGAGATCGAAAGTATCCGGCCGGACGCAGTCATCCTTTTTCTCCATTTGAAAGACACGATCATCTGGCCGTTGTTGATCTGGCTCAAGATGAAACGAATTCCCGTAATATTCTGGACGAAGGGAGTGAATCTGGACGCCCCGGACGACAAGATCAGCTATGCCCTCTACCGGTTCATGCATTCCTCGGTCGACCGGTTGATCCTTTATTCTGAAAACGAATTGAAGTACATCAAGGGGAAGCACCATCACAAGGTTTCGGTAGCAAATAATACGATCAATTTCGATGATTTTCCGGAAATCACGAAATCGAAGGAAGAGATCAAGAAAGAACTCGGAATCCCGTTTGAAAAAGTGGTTCTTTCCGTAGGCAGAATGGGCGTTGGGAACCTTCGGAAGAAAATACACCATTTGATTGAGATATTTCAGGATACGGAATTGAACGGGGTAGGTTTGGTCATCGTTGGTTCCGGAGTTTCGTCGGATATGCAGGAGAAAATGAACAGGAACAACACAATTTATCTTGGCCAGGTTCACGACCCTGAGAATGATCGAATCAGCAAGATTTTTTCGATGGCCGATGTATTTTCCATTCCCGGCCACGTCGGCCTTGGATTGAATCAGGCATTCTATTTCGGATTGCCGGTTGTAACGGAGGAAGGCGGGCAACCCCCTGAAATCTATTACCTTGTAAACGGAAGGAACGGTTTTATCGTTCCGAACAATGACTTGAACGAACTGAAAAACAAAATCTTATATTTGCTGAAAAATGAAGATATCAGAAAGGAATTCTCGGATAACGCCAGGAAAGATATTAAAGAAAACGCATCCGCAGAGAAAATGTATCACGGTTTCAAGCGATCCCTTGATTCCCTGATGTAATTGCATGATGGCAGAAGAAGAAGAAACGGAGGCAACTTATGCGAATCGCTGTAATGGGACTTGGATACGTGGGTGTGGTTTCAGGCGCATGCCTTGCCGAAATGGGCAATCAGGTGATCGGCGTCGATCCAAATATCGTGAAAGTCAATCTGGTGAATAACGGCCTTCCCCCGGTAATAGAAAAGGGTTTCCAGGAGGTTCTTGACACGGTCTTTAAAGCTGGAAGGTTCAGCGCGACCGCGGACTGGAGAGCAGCGATCGAGAATACCGATCTGGCGCTTGTATGCGTAGGAACTCCAAGCCGTTCCAACGGGAGCATAGACCTGAGGTATATAAAGCGGGTTTCCGAGCACCTCGGAGAGGCACTTAAAATTAAAACGGATTACTACGTTGTCGCAATCCGCAGCACGGTGTTGCCGGGAACGGTAGAGGGAACCATAATCCCGATATTGGAGCAGTTTTCCGGAAAGAAGGCCGGGAAGGATTTTGGGGTATGCATGATGCCGGAGTTCCTGCGCGAAGGGAGCTCCGTCCACGATTTCTATAATCCTCCCAAAACCGTCATCGGGCAATATGACGAACGGTCCGGAGAATGGCTTGCTGAACTATCCAAAGAGATCAAGGCGCCTCTGATACGGACAGAGATTAAGATTGCGGAAATGGTGAAATATACAGATAACTGCTTCCATGCGTTAAAGGTCGCATTTGCCAATGAAATCGGAAATATCTGCAAGGAATTCGAATTTGACAGCCACAAGGTTATGGATATCTTCTGCATGGACACCAAACTTAACCTTTCGCCGTACTACTTAAAGCCTGGTTTTGCCTTTGGCGGATCTTGTCTCCCTAAAGATTTGAGAGCGTTGACGTATGAAGCCAAGATTCGTGATGTTGACACACCGGTACTGAGCTCCATCCTGGACAGCAACCGGAAACAGATTCTTAAGGTAGTCAAGCAGTTGTACGGTTATAAGGGTTGCTCGCTTGGATTTTTAGGGCTCAGTTTTAAAGGCGGAACGGACGATTTGCGGGAAAGTCCTTTGGTTGAACTCATCGAGGCGATGATCGGAAAGGGTTTTTCGGTAAAAATATACGACAAGTATGTCTCCATCTCAAAACTGATGGGGGCCAACAAGGAATATATTGAAAAGGAAGTTCCGCATATCTCATCTTTGATCTGCGCAACAGCCAAGGAGTTAATTAATAATTCGGATGTGATTGTCGTTGGAAACGTCGGTTCTGAATTTAAAGAAGCGCTGCTGTCGGAGGTCCACGAAAAGCAGGTAGTGATTGACCTGGTGCGCATTCTCAACGAGACGGACAGAATAAAGGGGAAATATGTCGGAATTTGCTGGTAACTGATATATTTCGGACCTGGAAAAATTCAATTAATTAACGAAAGGAAAATCTTGGTGCATCAAAACGAAGAAAAAATACGTCAGAGCATAATTCAAGTTGGGAAATGGGTAGAAGACCATAACTATCGCGGATACGAATACAGCGATGGCCTCTCATCTCCATTGAAGGCCTTGACATTCGGTAATCTTTTCCTGGAGCGTTGCCTGCTGCAGCTGGTTCGTCTGAGCCCGGTCAATATACGGCCTTTGGTGGGCGTAAAGCCGTTGGATTCAACAAAAGGAAGAGGGTACATGGCGTGGGGATACCTCACGATGTTCAGATTGACAAAGGATCCCACCTATGAAGAGAAGACCAGGGGCTGCCTGCAATGGCTGGACGAGAACAAAGCGAAAAATTATGAGGGGCATAGCTGGGGGAACCACTTCGAATTCAGCAGTCGCTCGGGGCGGACTCCCAAATTGGAGCCGATTATCGTATGGACCAGCCTTATAGGGCAGGCCTTTCTGGACGGATATGAACTCCTTGGGGAGGAGCGCTACCTGGAGGTCGCCAAAAGCATATGCCGCTGGATCCTTGCTTTGCCACGGGAGCGGACGGACCACGGAACCTGTTTGAGTTATGTTGCCTACATGCAGAGCACCGTCCATAATTCCAACATGCTTGGAGCCGCAATGCTTGCGAGGACGGCCAGGATAACGGGAGCGAAGGAATTGGCGGAAACAGCAGCCGAGGCGATGGAATACAGTTGCACGCGGCAGTTGTCGGACGGCGCATGGTATTACGGCGAGGATCCGAAATACCATTGGGTCGACAATTTTCATACAGGTTACAATCTGGATAGCCTTAAATGCTATCTGGAGAACACCAATGACATGCGTTTCGATAAAAATCTCAGACGCGGCTTCGAGTATTACATGAAAGAATTTTTCGAAAGCGACGGGACACCCAGATACTATAATAACAAAAAGTTTCCAGTCGACATCCAATGTGCCTCCCAAGCCATTACGACATTGGCCAACTTCGCGGACGTATATCCAGAGGCGCTGGATATTTCTTTAAAAGTAGCGAATTGGACAATAGATAATATGCAGGATAAGAAGGGATATTTCTATTACCGGGTAATGCCGTGGGGAAAGATGAAGGTTCCTTTGTTGCACTGGGGGCAAGCAACCATGTATCGCGGTTTGACTCTCCTTTATTCAAAACTTAAAGATCCAAATTCCGGAAAAGCGAAAACAGAAGCGGTTTCCTGAGGTAGAAAATCGAAAAATCCGGACAGTGGGTTCTTGTTTAAGGATATCTTCAAGAGAGATGTTGTGTTACACGTAATCGAGAAGGTACCAGTTTCCTTTTTATGCAAGTTATCGCCGACCAATTTAATCATTCCGTATTATCATATGATCAGCGATGTGGAGGTATTGCATCTTAAAAATTTATATACGTATAAAAATACAATACAATTCATCGAAGATATCGATTATTTGCTGAAGTATTACAATCCGATTACCATACATGAATTGTTGGTACACATAAAAGAATGCCGTCATTTTACAAAGCCGTCTCTTCTTCTTACTTTTGATGACGGCTTCCGTGAATTATACGATGTGGTCGCTCCAATTTTGTATAAAAAAGGAGTTCCGGCCGTATTTTTTATTAATAGCGCATTTATAAATAACAATGAATTGTGTTATCTTCACAAATCAAGCCTTATTGTAGAACATTTAAAAAGTATAGATACATTTGGTGTTAAAGAGCAGATCAGCAAAATATTTAAAAGGACGGGACTATCTGATCTTGATGCGTCTGCAGCCATATTATCTATAAGCTATCAAGACAGGCATGTAATCGATGAACTTGCGGTATGCTTCGGATATGATTTCGACTCTTATTTGTCGAGGGAAAAACCGTACCTCGATTCGGAAAAAATAGGGAATCTGATACAAAGAGGGTTCGATTTCGGCGCTCACAGCGTCGATCATCCATTCTATAAATCCATACCGCTTCAGGAGCAGATTCGACAGACATCAGAGAGCCTGGATTGGCTTAAAAATAATTTTCCCATTAATTACGGAGCGTTCGCATTTCCTCATTCCGATAACGGCGTAACAGAAAATTATTTCAATAAAATGAGGGAAAGCGGGGACGTTGAGGTGTTTTTCGGTACCGGGGGAATGATGAACCGTAATCTGACCGATCGACTTCAACGGTTCAGCTTGGAAAAACCGGTCTTGCCGGCAAAAAGGATACTTGCGTATCAATACATCAGGGGAGCCTGGTACCTGCGGTAGCCGATCAAGAGGCGGATGCCGCCGCCCGGCACCGAAAAGAGAGTCATCGGGAAAAATTGGATAACCGGAAGAGCCATACACCAGCGCAAGTCCCGAGGATGT
>Ga0316604_10002172_pt1 | contig 15509 bp, 14 predicted proteins | sample OWC_soil_day20_C_FD_207650 | JGI IMG/M metagenome (GOLD analysis project Ga0316604, IMG submission 207650) | Wetland soil microbial communities from Old Woman Creek delta, Ohio, United States - OWC_soil_day20_CT | ecosystem: Environmental > Terrestrial > Soil > Wetlands | place: USA: Ohio... | reverse complement strand
GCAACTGCATTTTTGCTGGTGCCTTTTATAAAAAGGATGGTTCCCGGAACCGGACTATTCGTGTCGTCCGTAACGGATCCGCTGATACTTCCTGATTGGGCATATACGCCTAAGGTAACCAGGATAAAACACAACAGCAGCGCTAACCGGGTAAAGTGTGTTCGTTTCATTTAACGTTTCATTTTAAAGACAAAGAATTGCTGTTACGCTACTGCCATATGCAGTGCGTTTAATGAAAAGACAAGAAAATGGCTGTAGAATTCCTTATTAGAATTCAGTGCTATTCTTCATTGTTGTAATGGGAAGGGATAAATGATAAGTTCAAAAATAGGTCCCAGTCCCCCTGTTGCTTGTCCGTAAGTTCTAAGTTGAAAGCATATTGTATCAGTGTTGAACATTTCCGGGAACGTTCCCGGAACGTGGAATAAAATAGATTTATGCCGCTAATGTATACAATTTTTTGTTTTTCCTAACATTTTGTTTCATTTTTTTTCTTTTGCTTACACTTTTGCCGAGGAATGGCGGGGGATGAGCCTGGAACCCAATACGATATGATTGTTCTGAGGGGGTGTTCCTTCCAGCACTTTGAAAAGCATTTCTGCAGCATGTGTGCCTAAATCGTAGGCTGGCTGTGTGATGGTGGAGAGCCCGGGATTGAGTAGAGAGGCAATTTCCAGACTCGAAAAGCTCACGACTTTCACATCCTTCGGAATATTGATGCCCAGGTCGTTGCAAACGTAATAACTTGAAATAGCGAGACGTTCTACAGCAGTGAAAAGGCCGTCAGGACGTTCGTGCAGTAAGAAATCGGTCAGGATCTGGTAGTTCTTGTCATAATCATTGCTACAATCTACCACCAGTTGTTCCTGAAATGGGATGCCTGCATGCTGCAAAGCGTCTCTGTAACCCTGCATACGAACATTACCAATCGACAGACTCTTATTAATTACAAGGAAAGCGATCTTCTGACAACCTGCTTCTATAAGGTGACTGGTAGCGGAGAAAGCACTTTCATAGTCATCAGTGGTGACTTTCGGTACGTCTACATCATCATATACCCTATCAAAAAAAACCAGCGGAATACGTTTGTTCCCCATATTATTCAAATACCGGTGATCATTGGCTTCGCCGGAGGCTGACATAATAATACCATCCACACGACCATTGTATAATTTTTCGATGAACATGACTTCTTTTTCATAATCATCGTCGGTGAGGTAGATCAGGGTGTAATAATCTTTTTCACGGGCTACACGCTCTATACCGTGGATGGCCTGAGAGAAGAAGTTATTCGCGATTTCCGGTACGATGATGGCGATGGTATTGCTTCGCTTATCCCGCAGATTACTGGCATGGTGATTTGGCTGGTAATTGAATTCCTTTGCTGCAGACAAGATTCTTGCTTTAGTTTCCGGATTGATATCGCTGTTACCTCTAAATGCCCTTGAAACAGTAGATGTGGATAGGTTGAGCTTTTCTGCCAATCGTTTTATATCAACACGCTCCATAAAAGGTGGTTTTTGACCTTAAGGGGCCAAGGTAGAGAAAATAGTGGAATTGGAAAAATGATCAGTATCCCTTCCCTGACCAAAATCATCCCCCCTCCACAGTGAGCAGGTTTTCTTTTTACGATCATATATATATTCATATTTGTCGGTATATTTACCTATAATGCGACGTTGAAAGGGACTATTATTGTTAACACTAACCCGAACTATATATGGCCATCAATTTACAGAAGGGACAAAGAATAAACATCGGATTAAGCAAAATCACTATCGGACCAGGTTGGGACGCGAGATCACAAAGTACAGCCTGTCAGGCGATGCAACGTTGAACGGAATGTTTGCCATGGTTTTTGCTGAAGTATACAGGAAAGATGATAGCTGGAAGTTCAGGGCTCCCGGCGAACCTCATCAAACAGATAGTTTTGTAGAAATCCTGAAAAAATATATGTAACCCATGAGACGATTACCCGTTTATTTATTGATTGATACCTCCGGCTCTATGGGAGGCGAACCTATCGAAGCTGTAAAGAATGGCGTGCAGGTCATGATCAGTTCTCTGCGGCAAAATCCGCAAGCCATCGAAACCGCTTTTCTCAGTGTCATTACATTTGACACGACTGCACAACAACTCATTCCGCTCACTGACCTCGTGTCATTTCAAATGCCTGATATCAAGGCTGCCGGCGTGACTTCACTGGGTGAAGCCTTAAAGTTGCTCAGCCACTGCATCGATACGGAAGTAAAGAAAACTTCTGCCGAAAGCAAAGGTGACTGGAAACCACTCGTCTTCATCATGACAGACGGTATTCCCACAGACGATAACTGGCAGGACGGACTGAACGAATTCAAAAAACGTAAAGTAGGCAACACGATTGCTTGTGCCGCAGGCCATAGTGCAGACCCAAAAATTCTGAAACAGATCACGGAAAATGTAGTGAGCCTGGATACGGTTGATAGCGCGGGTGTGTCTAAGTTCTTTGCATGGGTGACTGCAAGTATTGGCGTCGCTTCTGTAAAACTGGAAGATGGAGGCAAAGAAGTGAGTGGCATAAATGAACTACCCGCTCCCCCTTCTGAACTGAATATTGTAACCTGATAAATATTTCAACAATACATGAGAAGACTACCCGTTTATCTGTTGCTGGATACATCCGGATCTATGAACGGTGAACCCATACAGGCATTGAACAATGCATTAAGTGGTATGATCAATAACCTGCGATCAGATCCATTAGCTATGGAAACACTTTGGATCAGCATTATCACGTTCGATAAAGTTGTAAAGGAAGTATTGCCCCTGACTGATCTGCCTTCGTACAATGTACGGGAGATCACCTGCCCCGAAAGTGGCCCTACACATACAGGACAAGCCCTTGAGTTTGTCTATGAAAAAGTAAAACAGGACCTCCGGAAAGGAACTGATACCCAAAAAGGAGACTGGCGGCCTTTGCTCTTTATATTTACTGATGGCAACCCCAACGATCTGTACCTGTACCAGGAAATGATTCCGCTGGTCAAGTCGCTGAACTTCGCCTCTATAGTAGGTTGCGCTGCAGGAAGGTTATCGAATGATGAATTCCTGAAAGAACTCTGTGATGTAGTGGTGCACCTTGATATTGCTGATAGTACGACTTTGAAAAGTTTCTTTAAATGGGTGTCAGAGACCATTGAGCATGGAAATAAAAGTATGGGTACTACAGATACCATCGACCTGCCACCACCACCGGATGAGATTCATTTTGTCATTTAAATTGATCGTATGCGAAGACTACCCATATTTTTCCTGATTGATGTATCTGAATCAATGGTAGGAGAACCTATTTCACAAGTGGAAGAAGGGATCTCTACTATCATCCAGGCATTAAAAACGGATCCAACTGCGATCGAAACAGTATGGATCTCTATTATCGCATTTGCAGGCAAAGCGAAAACCATCCTTCCTTTGCAGGATATCATCAGTTTCTATCCACCTAAGTATCCAATTGGCAGCGGTACGTCGTTATGTAATGGCCTGCGACACCTGATGAACGAGCTGGATAGTAATATAAAGAAAACTACCGCTACTTCTAAAGGTGACTGGAAACCCATTATATTCTTATTCACTGATGGCGTTCCTACTGACAATACCGATCCTATCATTGCTGAATGGAAACAAAGATGGCAGCGGCAGGTGAACCTCGTAGCAGTATCTTTTGGTAGTGAAGCGAACGCAGGCATCTTAGCACAATTAACAGCGCATGTATTGTTCTTTAAAAACACGAACATCGATTCTTACAAATACTTCTTTAAGTGGGTCACTGCATCTATTACCACCAGTAGTGTGAATATTGAAAATAATGGATCAGGACTGGAACTGGAAAAAACAGACAACGACTGGCTGTCGAAGATCGACATCTCTAAAAGTGCACCTGTCGCACAAATGGTAGATGATAACTATGTAGTTTTATTAGCAAAGTGCCAGCAATCCAGCCGTCATTATCTTATCAAATACAGGAAAAGTATTGGTAATAATATCTGGGGAGGCATGAACCTCGAAACCCGTTCTTATCTACAGGTAGGAGCTTTTCCGCTGAAGGATGATTATTTTGAACTATCCGATTCCTCATCAGATAATCATAAGATCAATACTGCCGAATTGGTAGGCGCACCTACCTGCCCTTGTTGCAGTAACCAGTTTGCACTGGCACAGTGTAGTTGTGGAAAGATCCATTGTATTGGATATGAGGAAACGAATACCTGTCCATGGTGTGGCAAGACATCCAGGTATGTGGTGGCAGAAGAGGGTGGAGGATTTGATGTAAACCGTACACAGGGCTAGCTTATGGAACATACGATTAAAAACAGGATTAACGATATTATAGCAGCACATATCAGTATTCCAAATGGGAGTGTGAATAAACCGTATAAGGCAGAAGTGAGTTTTGAAAAATGGAATATGGCAGATATTGTCTATGCTGAATGGAAAGGATTGGAGGAGATTGGATTGGTGTATCACAAAGAGCAGGCAACAATAGCAGGTACGCCGACTGTAAGCGGGGATCATAAAATTCAGCTTCTATTTAGTCTGGAAGGGGCACCTGTAAATGTCAAGGTGTTTAACCTGATTATAAACCCCGATCCGAGGAGCTTATGGAAGGATATACCGGGTGATGTGAATGATCCTTACTGGAAAGAAGATGATGTGATGGCGGCTGCTCAATTAGGCGATAAGCAAATGGTAGTTTCATCCAAAAGAGGTAGATCGCATAAGAATGTCGGTACTTTCAGAGATGATGATTTTGCTTATTATTCTTCTGATGAAAAAGGTTGGTCTGTAGTCGCTGTAGCCGATGGCGCAGGGAGTAGCCTGTTTTCAAGAAAAGGAGCTCAGATTGCCTGTAATGCAACGATTAATTATTTCCAACAATTTTTTGAAGAAAGCAAAGAAAAAGAAATAGAGGAAACTGATCATTCAGCTATTGAATCGCTCACTGTTGTTGCGAAGAAACATATGTACCAGGCAGTGAAGTATGTATATGAACAAATAAAAGCAGAAGCGGAAAAACATTCAGAACTAAATCCCACCTTATTCAATAACAAGAACAAATCAATACTTGAATACTACCATACCACTTTAATCTTTGTAGTGTTTAAAAAGTTTGATTTTGGCTATTTGATCTTATCTTTTGGTATAGGCGATTGCCCTATCATTTTATTACAGGAAGATAAAGTGCAACTATTGAACCAGCTGGATGTAGGAGAATTTGGTGGAGGTACCAGATTTATTACCCAACCAGAAATATTCCATTCAAAAGAGATCCCCATGGGATCCAGGTTCAACGTCACTATAGCACCCGATTTCTCTTATTTATTCTTAATGACCGATGGCATCTACGATCCTAAATTTGAAGTAGAAGCCAACCTGCAAAACCTTGCTCTCTGGAAGAAATTCATGGAAGATTTAAATGGCGATAATGAAGAAAAAGTAATAGTGGATTTTAAACAACCTGCCATTGAAGTTGCTACTCAATTATCAACATGGATGGACTTTTGGAGCACCGGTAATCATGATGACCGAACATTGGCAATAATATATTAGGCTATGACTGTAAAAGTTGTGAATTCGATAATAAATCCCGGAATGACTTATCAATACATCGATAATGGCGAACCGTTAAGAGGTGGAATGAAAGATGTATATTTCAGTCCGGACAGATCGTATGTAGTCGCTATTTACAGAACGGATCCTGATTATAATTCCAAAGAACGGCTTAGAAAGATCGTTACCCAATACTTCGATAGTTTCTTTAATAAGGAAGGAGGTAGCTATTACAAAGAGCTGTACAGTTGGCCGGTAGATGTAGTAGAAGTGGATAAAAAAACCGGCATCATCGTACCTTGTTATAATAGCAACTTCTTTTTCAAAAAAGGATATGCTAATAATGATCTCTTAAAAGGAAAGGAAAAAGAAGGTAAATGGTTTGCCAGTGCCCGATTCCGGTCTCCCAGGTCAAAAACAAAACTGGATGATTCAGAATTAGGTGATTGGTTAAGTTATTTTCAGGTAGGTGTCAATATCGCCAGAGGGGTGAAGCGGTTACATGCCGCAGGACTCGCACACTCTGACTTATCTTACAAAAATGTACTGATAGATCCCGTCAGTAAAACAGCGGCCATTATTGATATTGATGGGCTAGTGGTACCTAACCTCTACCCTCCTGATGTACTTGGTACAGCAGACTTTATCGCCCCTGAGGTAATGGCCACTAAAAACCTTGGCAAAAAAGATCCTGACAAAAAACTGCCGAATCGTTTAACTGATCTCCATGCATTAGCGGTATTGATCTACATGTACCTCTTTTACAGGCATCCTTTACGTGGTGGTAATTACTTTGGCCAGATTGAATCAGAGCAGGAAGAAGAGCTGTTGATGGGCGGGAAAGCCCTGTTTATTGAACACCCTACCGACAGCAGTAACCGGAACTTTACACGGGAGTATGGTGATAACATGGCGATCTACTACCCATGGACAGATCTGAATAAAACACCCTATACCATTGCAGGTCCTTACCTGAAAGAATTATTTGATCAGGCATTCATCAAAGGGCTTCATGATCCTGTACAGCGGCCTACTGCCGACGCATGGGAACAGGCTTTGATCAAGACGAATGACCTGAAGTTAAAATGTGCAAATCCTGCCTGCAATCAGAAATGGTTTATCTATAACAACACCAAACAAACCTATTGCCCTTTTTGCGGCACGCAATACAATGCAAGCATACCAGTACTGGACCTGTATTACCAGTTCAAACCTACTGTATGGAAACCTGATAATTTAAGGCTTGTCATTTACCATCATGCAACCTTACATTACTGGCATGTAAACAGGAACATCCTGAGAAATGAACGGTTGGGCAATAACCTGAAAGAAAGAGTGGGGTATTTTTCTTATCACAATGGCCAATGGCTGTTTGTGAATGAAAAACTGACAAGTGCAAGGGATATAACCAGAGGTGCGGATATTGAAATTGGGGCGCCGGTGGTATTGGAAGATGGGATAAAGTTGTTATTGTCGAAGGAGGAAGGAGGCAGGTTAGTCACCATCACTTTTGCAAATAAAACGGAGTAGCTTTGGCAGCTACTCCGTTTTTAATTTCCTGTAAATGACTCCCCCCTCTACTTCACATCCGGACAATTCGTTACCGCCTCCGCATACACCTCCGTACCCCCATACTTTTTCTTCAACACATCCAGGTAAGTAGAATGATACGGCCCCTCCCTCTCATATTTATAAATCGTTCCTGACCAATTTTGTCTTTTTATCACATAGGCATTTCTATCTTTATCACACACACTCATCATCAACAACACTTTTGCACATAGCTCTTTCTGACTCCCTCCATACACCAATGCCTTCCGATACATATTCATCGCCGCCTCACACCTGTAATACGCAGCCTGATACCTTCTGTTCAAAGCACTATGCTCATACTCATCCCACCCTATATTATAATAGTACCCGGTATGCTCGCCCTTTCCATAATTCGCCAGCATCCAGCCACGACCACCGTAAGAAAGATTATACAATACATTGCCCATCTTATAATACAACGCCGCATTCCGCGGGAACTGTTTTAAACTATCGCTCAATGCCACAATATCACACAGTATGCCCCGTTTATCTGCAAAAGGATACGCATCATTCTTCAGCGTCTCACCCGGTACCAGAAAATCTGCACTACCAATATATTTATCCGGCAGATAGCCACTATATGCATAATTGTCTCTCCAGAAATAAGTATCCATCTCCTCCGCTACACCCAATGCCTCTTTGAATCGTTGCTGCCTTACGAGCAGAGAGAGTTTTACATCCTTGTAAAAATCATCCGGAGACCACACTCCTGGTGAAATGAATTTTTCGAAAGCAGTTTTATGTTTTGCATGCTTAAACTGTATCAGTCGATCAATATCCGCTGGTGTACCATACTGGTCGAAATAAGCAATTTTATGATAACTGATTTGCGTGGTATCATCCTCATAATTAGATCCATAATATCCATTTACCAAAATATTGGCCTTTTCGAATAAAAGCCCTGCTGTAATAGCATCCTGCTGCTTTTGATATTGCTGACTCATCATCAGCAACAACAAAGGCAGTGATCTATCCTCTGCATTCTCATCATAATTATTAGGGTCAGGAAAAGTAGCTCCCAATGCCATCAGTTCTTTCACCTGCTTACTGAGATCTGCCTTTACTGCATTACTACTGATATCAGCCGCATGCATGATCGCTATCAATTGTTCTGTGATCCACTGACGGCGGTAAAAACTATTTTTACGGGGATGAATATCATTCAGATAGTCTATCGCTTTTGCGTACTCACCATCCATATTATACAGGTGCGCAATCGCCAGCGCATACACCACATGGTTACTATCAGACTTTGACAAAATGCTTTCCAGGTAACTCCGCACTGTACGCATGTAAGCCTGATCTTTCAGCAGGTTCTTCTTTGCATAATAATCATAAGTGGTATCCGGCATATGGCTGTTATAAAATCGCTTTACATCATACTCATTCAACTTCACACTTGAATTAAAACCCAATACTGTCGGACTCATAATCCAGTCTTCCAGCTTATTCACCTCCCTTACCACCAGCATCGGCAAATATTGGTATTGAGGCGCCACCCGGTGGAGTGACTGGATAATAGAAAGCCCTCGCCCGGGTTGCTTCAGTCCCTTAATAAACCAGGCCACCGGTATTTTTGGATACTGCTGCAACAAGGTATCCAGATCCTTGCTGGCAAGCGTATTGTAGATATATGTCTTCTTCTCTTCACTCCTTTCAAAAGTTTCACAGAGCAATTTCGTACTCGTTACTTTATCCTGCTTACATAGCGCATAATATAACAATCCCCAATCTGCCACAATCGTTTTATGCCCTTTCAGATAAGTGTCGTATAAACCGGGTAGCGAATCCCAATTTCCCCCTCCGTAATAATTTAGTTTTACCAGCTGAAATGCATACCGCTCCTTCAGAAAAGGATTCGTTGTTTTGGCAAATGCCAACTTTCCCAGCCTGAGCAGCACCTTTGTTTGCTCCTGCCCTCCATTGTCATTGCCCGTTTGCCACGGATCGTATTCGCCAAACTGGTTAAACTCTACCTGTTTTGCAAAAGCCATATAATCCAGCATTGGCTTATTGGCTGGTTGTAGCAAAGCATGTAAAAAAGAATTGTCTTTTATATGATCCCATTTCGCATGCCTGTAGGCATACAAAAATTCATCGGGCTCCATGCCGTACTGTATATTGTAAATATCAGGAATGGTGCCGCCTACCTGTTGCTGCCACTCCCTGCAATTGCGCTGATAATCCTTTTTCTGCGGGTCGCTGTCCTTCAGCACACTCATGTGAATGTTATACCTGAGATCCGATAACCCGGGAGCGCGGGATAACTCCGGTTGAAAAAGCACAAAGCGGTAATCGTCACTGAAATAATCAGGACCACAACTCCATGTACGCATCCAGGGTAAAAACAACAGTAGCAGGATACTAATAATCTGCAAAAGTCTCTTGTATGATGTTTTCATATGCAGCAATTAAAGTGGGGTCCCAGTGATAAAATGTAACATGCCGGTATTCAGGAACTTTTTTCATAGCCAGGTCAATGGCGGATTTCAAGGTGGCGGAGTCAGGGTATTCACGGCGTACCCGGTCTCCTTCTCTATAAAAACGACCATCCAGCACAGTATCCCGGCTAATTATATTATTTGAATTGATCAAACCGGCACCTGCCAGTTCACTCCCGTCATGAATGATCCCTTTAAATTTGCCTCCCCTAAACCAGGCATACCAGCCAAAAACGGGGAAAGATACATCCAGCGGCAATGGGTAATGGGTGCCAGACAGGTAAGAGTTGAGCACTTTTTCATCAAAGACCGAATTGGCAGTCGCCATTTGGTCAATGCGGTCCATATTATAACACATCAGCATCCCCCTGTCGATGGGCGGAATTCCCATTTTACGGTAGTATTTATAAGGATACAGGCGAATGGTAGCCGATAGCTCCCTGTCCTTATTGAGAGCCTTAAAAGCCCTTAGAAAGTGAAAGTATTTATCCCTTGTAGACGGGGTCCAGTCGCAGTCAATCTGCACTTCTTTGTGCAGAGGGGCACGTTTGGCTTTGATTTTAGCCTTCTCCTCCTGCCAGTTCATCCCTTCTTTGTACTCCAAACCGGCGGCCCTCTCCTCGAACTGATCCGTCATGGCATTGACCTTGTCGGTAATTTTCCCGGCCAGCCATTCACAGCTATCGGCTGCCAGCTGTTCAAATGTGCGGTTGGTAATGAAGACCACCGGGCAATAGGACCCTTTGACCAGGAATGCATTATTTGAATAGTGATAACGGGAACCTTTGGGAATAGGCATGTCCAGCGATTCACTCCAATCCACATCGAAATAGTGGATATAGAAATGATCTACATGTAATTGACTGATGAGTGCAGTATCGACGCCAGAGAAAGACTGGTCATCAAATTTCCAGTAATAAAAAGCATGAGAATGCTGTTTGGGTTGATGATGACAACCCAGCAAAAAAGGTAACAACAAAATGAGGTAACGCATGAATAGGAATTGCTCTCTAAAGGTAGAATTCCCTTCGATATCAATGGTGGGTATAATTCAAATTCACACAAAATGGTGACTACTTCATCCTGTTAAGGCCATTCATCACCCCGGCAATGTCCTTCATTACCCTCCTTGTCTTATCTGCATTCCCTTCCGACTCCGCAAAGGAGGTCTTCAGCACCAGCAGACTGTCCATTATGCTTGCGGAACAGTTGCCGTACTTACCGAGGATGGTAAATACCTCCTCCAACTGAGGAGCCGCATAGCTATGAATCTTGAATGTATATGGCGGATCAAGAAAGTATAATTTGATCTCCGCCATCCGCACAGTATCCGTATTATTCATTTTCATACTGCAAAGGTACAAATAAAAAAACTGGCAGGGAATGATCCTGCCAGTTTAGTACAATCCATATTGTATGCACAATATGTCTAATTGTGAAAAGATATCTTTACTGTTCAGTTTTTCATAATTATTTCAGTTGTGGAAGGTAAAAAACTCAGTTTGACAGACTAAATCATCGCATAGGCATTATCCTAATATATCTTTTGCCATACGCCAGGGTAATCAATTACATACCCTTCATCGTCTACAATCAACTCCGAAATATACCCGGAGTGCTCATTCTCATACTTGTAAATCCTACTCCCCTTGTTCAGATAACGCTGTTTCACCCTTTTCACATCTCCATTTTTAATATCTACCCATACAACGCTGATGTTCTGCCCCTCTCCTTTTGTGAGCTGCAGCCTGTTGATAGGCAATGAATTGGTAAAAGGCGTGAAAGAGATATCTACATCTACACAACCATCAAAGGCTTCCAGGTGCTCTCCTTTTTCATTCAACCACTGTTGTAAATCATTCTTATACAACTCAATGGTATAGTTCTGCTCAGACATTACTTCGATGAATACTGTCTGTGCTTCCCAACGTGGATTGAGTGTGAGCGTATATCTCACCAACCATGGCTTTCCGAAGCCCTCGCCGGTGATATATCCCTTGACGGTAGTCATTTCTTCCTTTTCAATACTGACAAATTCAGTCGTATTGATCGTACTGTTTTTCCAAACTATTATCTTTTGCATCTCTTAATGTAGGCATTTTAATTCTTGAATTCAAATAGCTACGCAAAAAATTAACTCCAATATAATTGCAGGAGAATAGATTATATTTGAACGCAATATATTTCCTATACATATTTATTACTGTATGTTCGAAACTATCATTTGTTTACTCCTGATTATTATCCTGATCATTATCATCAAATTGAAGAGTGACTTACTCGATCAGCTGAGTTCCCTGCATCGCAGGCTGGATAACCTCACACTGCCACAGGGAGAAAGGGACATTACACCACCACCTGCCTACTCGCCGCCGCCGGTTTATACACCGCCACCGGCTTATACACCGCCGCCGCCACCTAAACCGGAACCACCAACACCGCCGCCTGCCAGAGAACCGGCTCCTGTTCCCGTTAAAGAAACGTATATTCCATACCCACCGATGAGCGTAGTGGAAACACCACCGGAGCCTACTCCTACCTTCTGGGAAAAATACCCTGATCTGGAGAAATTCATCGGTGAAAACCTCTTTAACAAAATTGGTATTGGTGTGTTAGTGATCGGTATTGGTTTCTTCCTGAAATACGCGATCGACCAAAACTGGATCAACGAAACCGGCCGTACTTTCATCGGCATTCTATGTGGCGGCATCCTGCTGGGTATCGCACACCGTATGCGCAAAACCTTTGCTGCATTCAGTTCTGTACTGGTAGGCGGAGGGATCGCTGTATTGTATTTCTCTATCACAATTGCGTTTCAGCAATATCATCTCATTAGTCAGACGCTGGCTTTCATCATGATGATATTGATCACTGCATTCGCCGTTTTTCTATCTATCAGTTACAATCGTGTGGAACTGGCCGTATTAGCAATCTTAGGCGGCTTCACCGCGCCTTTCCTCGTAAGTACAGGCAATGGTAATGCAGGTGTATTATTTACTTATATCCTCATTCTGAATACAGGTATGCTGGTGCTGGCTTACTTTAAAAAGTGGCACCTTGTCAATGTCATTTCGTACATCGCGACGGTGTTGTTATTTGGCACCTGGCTCTCTTATAGCATCGGTACTGAAACGCCGGCCAAACCTGTACCTTATATCACGGCACTGGTATTCGCAACCTTGTTCTATATCGTGTTCTTCCTCATGAATGTGGTGAACAATATTCGTTTGCACAGACCATTCAGGGAACCTGAAATCATCCTGCTGCTGAGTAATACATTCCTGTATTATGCCGCAGGTATGGTGATCCTCGCACATATTCACGGTGGCATGTTCCAGGGATTATTCACGGCGATGATCGCTGTATTCAATTTTGTCTTTGCATATGTATTGCATAGAAATAAATACGCAGACCGGCTGTTGATCTACTTCCTCATAGGATTAGTACTTTCTTTCCTGAGTCTTGCTGCGCCTATTCAATTGAAAGGACATTACATCACCTTGTTCTGGGCGGCAGAAAGTGTATTGCTGTTGTACCTCTACCAGCGATCTGCACTCAAACTGATGAAGATTGCATCGCTCATTGTAATGGTACTCACCGCTGGTAGCCTGATCATGGACTGGTTCAATCTATATGGTTATCACATGGTGCTAATGACACCTGTGCTCAACAGGGGCTTTATTACTAATGCAGCTGTTGTAGCCGCATTATTTATCTACAGGAAATTGCTGGCAAAGGAAAAAGATGAAAGCTTCTTCCCAATACTGCCATTGCCGCACATGCAGCTGCTGTTGAACATCGCTTTTGTTGTGCTCATCTATGCGACCATACAAATGGAAGTGTTCTTCCAGTTCCACTTACGCATACCACCTATAGCCGGTATGATGGCACATCTGGTCAACTATATTGCACTGGCCGTATTGCTGTACATTACCAGCAAAGGACATGCGATGTTCAGGTATCTGATCCTCCTATTCACCCTGATATCACTGGTCGTGTTTGTGATTGATAATGACACAGCTGTGATGTTCCGGAATGCATGGCTGGCAGGCGCCGGAACGGGTAGTTATTTCGGCACGTATTTCATCATTCCTCCTGTAGTGATAGTGATGCTATTCATGGTCTGGAAATTTATCAAACCTTTGTTCAAAGACAACCAGGTATTCCTGCTACAGATCCTGAATACATTGGTTGTGCTATACATCCTCAGTGCATTGCTGGATCACGTGGTTGTGCTGATCGCTATGCATCCCCGGGCGGATATTGACAGCATTGTGCATAGTAATCAGAAAACCGGTTACAGTATTTTATGGGGCATCTATGCCTTTGTACTGATGTTCCTTGGTTTAAAATGGGCGGACAAAAATGTGCGCATTATCGCGATCGCACTCTTTGGTATCACCATTTGTAAATTATTCCTGGTAGATATCAGTACCCTCTCAGAAGGTGGTAAGATCGCCGCATTTATATCACTGGGCGTATTATTACTGATTATTTCCTTCATGTATCAACGATTGAAAAAAATCATTCTGGATGACAAACAAGAACAAAAAGCTTAATTTTTTATTGATCATATTCCTCCTTTGCAGTGCTTCACTGACTGCACAGGAGATAGCTGCGAAGGAGTTTTCGTGGCAGGCTGTCATTACCAATGTGCCGCGAAATGGATTTTATAATATCCTGCTCGGACCTGGCCTCATCAGCGGAAGCCAGGCACCGGGTTATACAGACTTTCGTATCTATCAGGATAAAAAAACAGAAGTACCCTACCTGCTGAAGAAAGAGGCCATGCACTATGACATTGCCAGTATCAAATCATTTGCTGTCATAGAAAATAAACAGGTAACTAATGGTACCTCTTCCTTCATTTTCAGTAATGCAACCAGCCAGCCAATCAATTATGTAACACTCATGGTCAAAAACTCATGGGTTTCAAAATCTATGAATGTCACCGGCAGCAATGATCTAAAACAATGGTATGGACTGGTACCGGATTTTTTCTTTGATCCGACCAAACCTCAGATCAATCTGCCAAACACGGATTATAAATATATCCGTCTGCTCATCAATGATTCCAGCAGTGCACCACTGAATATTACAGGTGCAGGACAGTATTATAATGAGCAAAAGTCTACAAGCCCTTTACCGGTTCCTTCTTCCGGGATAAATATCCGCCATGCAAACAAAACGACTATCATCAAACTTGCATTTCCCAAAAAGTATGTGATCGACAACCTCTCTTTCAACATCACAGCGCCTACCCTATACAAGCGGCAGGCATGGGTAGATGGGGAATCTTTCACACTTACTTCCGGCCAATCGAATGAAGTGGTATTGGCGCACGAGGTCAAAACAGATACCCTTGAAATACGCATTGACAACCAGGATAATCCTCCTTTAAAAATTGAGGATGTAAATGCCTGGCAACTACCACGATACATGGCGGCTTACCTGGAACAGGGAAAATCTTATCTGATATTAACAGGCAATGCTAATCTAACTGCTCCCGAATACGATCTCACCTATTTTGCAGATAGTTTGAATAAGGAGCTACCTCTGATCAGTATACCTAATGAGCAGATGAAATATATCAACAATCCAAAACCTTCACCAGCAAAAGGGTTCACCCTTTTTACCAGTCAGGTGTGGATCTGGATTGCCATCGTCGGTATTATCGCCCTATTAGGTTTCATGGCTTTGCGTATGTTAAAAGAAATGCAGGAAAAAAAGTAATACGCAAATCCAGTGCGTAGCGCTCCATTTACTTTTATCGTAACTTCGAAGTCATGGGAACACAAATCACCTGTCCTAACTGCAGGCACCAGTTTGTCATGGAGGATGCATTTGCAGCAGATATTGAAAAAGAGATGCGCGGTAAAATGGAAACTG
>Ga0316604_10002171_pt1 | contig 15511 bp, 17 predicted proteins | sample OWC_soil_day20_C_FD_207650 | JGI IMG/M metagenome (GOLD analysis project Ga0316604, IMG submission 207650) | Wetland soil microbial communities from Old Woman Creek delta, Ohio, United States - OWC_soil_day20_CT | ecosystem: Environmental > Terrestrial > Soil > Wetlands | place: USA: Ohio... | reverse complement strand
TGGCCTTAAAAGATACCACCATTTCTAACTATGTAGGGACTGGTACCGATAACATCGTTCAATATGATGATACCTTGAAAAAAGATGCTGGAGATCAGATCACATTTCATCTGCGTGCGCCGCTTACAGGGGATGGAACAACTGGCGATGATGTTCTAGAAGGTAACGAGGAAGCCATGGAATACTATGACTTTCCTGTGACTATTGATCAACTCCGTCACGCTGTCCGGCTAAAAGGTAAGATGGCAGAAAAGCGAACTTCAATTAAGCTTCGTACTGAGGCAAAGGATGCGTTAAAAGACTGGAATGCGGAAAAAATTGAAACCATGTATTTTGATGCTCTTAATACAGATCCGTCTACTAACCGGATTGTATATCCTGATAGTGTTACTGCGGTTAGCTCTATTGCGGCAACCAATACCATGAGTTGTGCCATGATTTCTAAGGCTAAGCGTAAAGCTAAAAAACGGTCAACATATACCAGCGATGGAGAAACATATATTCTACCGAAAATCCGGCCAATTAAAGCTAATGGCAAATCAGTGTGGGTAATGATTTTAACCGAAGAACAAATGCGTGACCTGCGAAATGATTCAACATGGATTACCGCCCAAGCGAATGCTAATATCCGGGGTGAAGATAACCCGCTGTTCAGTGGAGCTGAAGGTATTTGGGATGGAGTCTTGATCTTCACGAATGATAATGTTGAAGTTACGGCAAGTGGAGCATCTAGCATCGAAGTTGGACATGCTTTATTCTTAGGCGCACAGGCTGCTTGTTTCGCCGTTGGCGGTGACCCGGAATGGAATGAAGAAGAATTCGATTATAAAAACAAAGTCGGGTTTGAATTTGGGCAAATCTTTGGAATTGCAAAATCGGTATATAACGGTGAGGACTACGGAGTTCTGCATGTGTATACCGCATCCGTAGAAGATGCTTAATAGGGTGGGAGCGTAGCTCTTACCCTTAAATGAGTTAAGGAGGATTTCCCTATGAGTATGACTGATGGGCAACAAGCCCTATATGAACATATGGTATGTAACGGTTCCGGTGATCGCGCTTCCTTGGTTAGCTTTATTAAAGCTATGTCCGGCGATATGGTGTTGAATGTCAGCCCGTCTACGGTTAGCGAATCGGCTGGTAGTACCGGGTTTACTAAAACTGTTACCGTTACCTTGGAAACAGCAGATGGTGAAGTTTGTTCCTGGTATAACGGTCCGGTAACATTGGCAATTGCTGATACATCCACAGCCGGAGTAGCCAGCATTTCACCAGAGGCAGGCTCCCATGATATGACCGATGGAGTATTAGCCGTAACACTTACGGGGAGTGCTGCTGCGTGGGTTGCTGCGGATACCGCGACACTAACTGTGTCCGGTTCGATATTTGGTTATACGCTCACTTCTGCAACCAGCAAAGTTACCGTAGCATAAACAAATAAGCCGGGGCGTAAAAACCCCGGTCATAAATAGAATTCAGTGAAATGAGTTAATTACCAAAATACATAATTATAACTAAGCAATAGTAAAGTTCTATAAAAACGAATGTGTAGAAAAGATGCTCTTTCGGGATACTCTTTAAATCATCATACTAATCTTCATCTCGAAGAAGGTGATTTATTTCATCTAAATTTTTAAGTCGATAAGCTCCACCCATTCCATAAGCGATCTCTTTTTTCTGGTTTAATAAAAGTCTATCTATAAACTTCTCTTTACCAAATTCCTTAATATATTGTAAAAAGCCTAACATCTGACCTCTATTTTCATCGGCAAAACGTCCCATATTGCACGGAAATAAAGAACACTCCCAGCACCCATCATAATCATGTTCTCTACAGCACTTCCGATGAGGGCAGTGTTCTTTATCGCATTTATCTCCTAATTTTATTGGACCTCTACATGTACAATCACGAATATGATCACAAAGACCACAAACTAAACCACAATAAGCAATACTTTCTTGTAATGTCGATGTATCCATTTTCCTCTTCCTCTTTTCCTATACCCTATGCAATTTAATTTTATACTATTTGCTTACGTCCAATAAAAATGACTTATGTAGATAGAATCATATAACAAATAAGCTTAAAGGTTTAGGTTCAATCTTCCTTCTTCCCATTCTTTCACTTTTATTGATAGTTTAGGCTGAATTAAGGGATAAGTTAAATTATCTGGCAGTTCATTAAACAGCTTTACTTCCGCAATCTCCATCTCAGGCAACTTTCCAAGTTTAATAATTTCAGCATAATAAATCTGTCCAAAAGATATAACACCTCTAGCATTTACTGAATATATACAGACAGGTGTTATATTAAAAATTTCAGAACCAGTTTACTCAAACAATTCCCGACGAGCAGCAGCATCGATTTTTTCTCCTTGTTCTCTATGTCCACCAGGAATTTCCCAACTTGATCGATATTTGTGTCTTACTAATAGCAGTTTACCTTGGTATTTTGCAACCATTACTACGAATGAATATTACATTTTTCCACACTGCCCAACGAGTAAAAATCAACAATCATTATAACATTGTTTCTCCCATTAATTATTTATTGCTTTCATTATAAACCATATTATATAAAAGCACATTATCTACTAACGTCATATAAATCACCATTAGGTTAATTATAGAGACTAGGAATAACGGGGGTTCCAGGTACCATAAGTTGATTTTTTCATTATAAAAATAAAAAATTTAATGCCGGAGCGTATTAATGCCCCGGCCATTTTATAAAGCGTGGTGGAATATATGTCTGCCGTTAGTGCAATTATCTATAGATTACGCCTTAAATTAAAAGACATGGATGCTGTTAACTACAGCAAATATGAAATTCAAGATGCACTGGACGAAACTCTAAGCGAAATGAATATCCTAGTAAAACAATATTACGAGCACTTAACTTTTATGGACCAAGATAATGAGAAACTTCCGCTTGAAGAAGGGGAAACCGTTGTTGATGCGGACGGTGAGGTTGAATTTGAGGAAACAGGTTTTCCTGATGAATTTAATTCACTAATCATTGAATATGCAATAATTATGCTTTCTTCCGGCGATTACGGGACAAAGGAGCAGGCAAAAGAACTATGGAAACAAAAGGTGGTGTCGTTGGCAGGGACTTTTAATGATGAAAATATCTTGATAGATGGCTGCTATGGACCTGGAGCAAGTAGACGTAGACATTCTACAAAACATTGTCGAAAGAGGTGGTAGTCCATGACAACTCAGCTTTAAGTCCGGGATGCGGACAAAATTGGAATCGACGATGATAATCCTTTATTGATATATAAGAACGAAGCAATATTGCAGCAAAGTTTTGCAACTATCGAAACCATTTATCTGAAATATCTTCATACCAATCAGGAAATTCAATACTGCAATGCTTTTGATCTTCGGCTTTAAAATCTAATTTATCTAAGTGAATACCATATAGTTTACTATTAAAGTCCGTATAAAAATAGATGCTTCGGTTAGTATGATCTCGAATAACACTCCATAATGTCCAATTATAGGTATTTTTTGAAGAATCAAATATATCTGTACCAGCAGGTACTGCTATAGTCTGTAAAATATCTTGAGCTAAGACAATGCTTTGCTGTATATTTTGAGGCTGGCAGGAGCTTTGTGTTAGTAAATGCGCTCGAATAAAACGAGATACGGGGCTCGAGTCGCCAGGACTTCCGAATTGGCCGCTACTGAACAGTATATTACCAGCCCATTCTTTTTTATTCTCAACCAGACTTAGGTCTGCATAGTTCTTAAGATTGGTAATATGCCAATCATATGGGGGTTCATTGGTCAAAATACCTCTATTCAAACTGGCAGTATCCGAACATCCAATATTTGAATAAGTTTTCATATTCCCATCAATAAATTCTACAATTAAATTATCTCCGCGAGAATCAATAATAATGAAATGCAAAGGTGTCCTAGCATTTACTACTATTTTAATAGGAGCTTCACAGATTGAGAGTTTAGATAATTCTATTTTTGCTTGGGTAACATCACAAAAGTTTCCTAAAACATAATTTACAAAATTACCATGATATAATACATCCCTATATCCAGGTTCAGGGTATTCATATTCACTACCATCCAACCATAAAGAAGCGGCAGAAAGGCCTACTTCGTTTAAGCCATCTGTATAAAAATAACCAGGTAATTTTTTATCAGGATGTCCTATCCCGATAAATCCATATTTGTTACTCCATCTTATTTCTTCAGGTAAGTCAATTTCAGGGAAACGTTGACCTCGTGGTACAAGATTAACTACTGTCTCAAGTTTTATCGGAAAATCCATTGTTCTTGCTGAGACTATAGGATCATTTTCAGAATTTCGTTTCATTAATAAATTAGTGCACATAGAGGTAGCTCCTTTCATTATACCGTTACTCTATAATATGAAAATATATTTAATACGGTAACTAATTTTGAAAAATTTTAGATATATAGAATCCAATAAAGAATTACATTAGAAAGAGCAACACAGCCTATCAATAACTTTTTGAGGCATTTAGTTGAGTATACAACAAAGGTTTGGATCCTTTGGCAAATTTCATCTACTGAGTGATAAAAAACGTTATAGATACAAGAATGCTTGAGCCAACCTCGGAATTCTTCAATCAGATTAAGATTAGGGCTGTAAGGAGGCAAAACGTCTGTAAAAGATTAGCATGATTAATTCTAGCATTATCGAGGATCATTACTAGTTTTCACCTGAATATTTAGCAAGTACTTGCTGTAAAAAGGATAAAAAGACTTCCGCATTCTAACTGTCACTCTCGATTACAAAAATTTCACCACTCTCATAGTTAAGCGTGCCTGAAAAGTTTAACCTCTTGATGCTTACCGTAAGTCGGAATAATGCGCTTCTGACATTTAGGAACCCAAGTACGAGCTATGGCCTGATAATCACGAATCATAGATTCGTTTTGAAACAAAATTCGATCCGTTGTTTCGCCATCCAAAAGATTATTTCCCAATTTTTACTGATTTTTCAAAATTCTTCTTACTGAATTGGATCAGAATTAGTGAGAGTATAGGTTGGGCGAGTGCAGGTAAAACCTAGTTCGTTTAATAATACATTGGTTCCTCTTAATGAGTACTTAACATTAAAGGTACGAATCATCAATTCTCATAGCTACTGTCCAGTTCATTTCTGCCGGAAATCCTACATCATCTGCTTTTTTATTGGTAAGAACATCCGTCACCAATTGCTTTTCTTTGTTAGTTAACAGAGAGGGTCTGCCCGGCGAAAAGTTCATTCTAAGGGCATCTAGACCGCCAGTTTGGTAAGCGTTGAGATAATTACAAATTGTTTTTAAGCAACGTTCGGTGATTCTAGATATTTGGGGCGTAGAGAACCCTTCTAAGTAAAGTTTTATTGTTTGGTAAGGCTCGAACATGTGCCGATTCTTACAGTTTTTCATGGCATTATTTAAGGCTATTAGCCGACTATTCCCTGAATCCATAGTACAATCTGTCTTTTAGATAAATATTTTTGGAGAATACACTACCATATCTTTTTTAGAACTTATTATATCGAAGGAACAAATATATAGGAGGTTCGTAGTATATGACAGCCTCAGATCTGTTACCTGAACTTCGCGTCCGCATTCGGGACGAAGGTAAAATAGCCATCGGTGATGACAACCTTTTACTCATATACGTGAACGAAGCAATAAGCTGGCTTAGTAACCAGCTTATTGCTTTTAAAGACCCTATTATGATAACCCAAGCAACAATAACCTCCGATACCACATTGCCTACCGGGTTTGTTAAGTTCGTGGGGCAATACCCGATTATCAGGACTGGCACAGGTTTAACACTTCTCCTTGATTTAGATTCGGTAACAGCAAAATATTGGACGGTGAAATCGCCGATTAACGTTTGGAGTGGTACCATAGACTTTCCCGATCAGTATAAAAATGTCCTGGTGCAATATGCCGCCATTGCCGCAATCAACAAAATGGGTAAGCAAATAGATCAAGATTCGGCTATGTTGAAGCAACTGAATGACATGCTAACCCAAGCAAGGCAGGGGTGATATAGTTGGCAACTACAGTCAGCACCTTATTAACCAAGGTCAGGATGAAAATCCGTGATACAACTTCCACGGAATATCCTGATAGTGAATTAATCGATTGCCTTAATCAAGCGTTTGACTATATGTCAGCTTTTTTGATTCGGATCAAAGACGGAGAAATGATAAATTCGGTAGAAGTTACAAATGGAAGTCTTGCCAAACCGGATGCCTTTGACAGTATTGTGGGCGCTCAAATGCTGTATATGGAGGGCGACACAATCAAAACTTTGTCCGGTTCAACGGCTACCATGCGGTATTATGCGGCTAGAAGTCATGTTAGTGCGACCACTGACACCATTCCCTTTAAGGTCAGTATTCAGCCTTTATTAGTGGAGCTTACTGCTATATATGCTTTAAACCGCAACGAATTTGATGTTACTCAGGACAATGCTTTGTTTGAAAAACACCTGTCCTTACTGCAAGGCGGTGGAAGCTAATGAAGAAATCGACCAAACATGAAAATGAAACGGTTCTTTCATTAGCTGATTTTACCGGCGGCATTAACTATGCGATAACGCCGGATCAATTAGGGCAAACCGAATCTCAGGTTTTAGAGAACTTTGAACTAAATTCGTCAGGGATGCTTGTATCAAGCGGTGGATTACGCAAGGTGTATACCTCTGCTAATGGCGATATAGAAACGCTATTTTCTAAAGGTGACGGTAATATGTTTTTTTCGAATAGTAGCAGCCTGTATGAAACCGACTTAGCTAGTATCTTGAATACGTACACTTTATCCGGTTACAAATTGCCGTCTTATATCCGGTTTGATAAAAAGATAGTAGTTTGCAGCGGTAGTTCGATTCAATATTACGATAAGAAAGACCCCGATAGTGGTCTACAAACCATAGATGATGACGATGCACCAATAGCGGATGCTGCTTTTGTAAAAGATGGCCGAGTTATCGTCTATAATGCAAAAAATGATTATTTTTATTACTCGGGCATTGGTGATATAACAAACTGGATTTTTTCGAGTGATACCGGCATTACTAACCCTACTAAAATAACATTGACGGCAACAACTACCGGCACCTTAGAAACCGCTTATCACGTCGATGTATTAACCATTTACGAAGAAGCTGATGCAGACGGCGATGTAACCTTAACCCTTGACGGTGATGTCGCATATACCGTTTCCATTGAGGACGATGATACCGCCATTGAGATTGCTCAAAAAATTGCTAATGGCAATGATTATGACGGCTGGACTGTAACCCGAGATAGTAATGTACTAACCTTTACCGCCAATAAGCGGGGTGAAAAAGATCAACTTGTTTATGACTATGGCGATACGGAAGCCCTGGGTACTGTAGTTAATAATGCCGAAGGGGCCGGGATTTATCAATATAAAGTGTCTGCCGTAAAGAACACGGCCACTGATGGAAACGACCCGGTTTATGCCGAAACCGCCGCCTCAGAAACGCAAGAAATAACCTTGACGGCAACCGGCGGTGTAACGATTAGCTGGTCGGCGATTACTGATGCGGTGAAATATAAGATTTATGGCCGTACTGAAGATGAACTCACCTTGCTAAAAACAACTACCGATACCTCATGGACGGATGACGGCTCAACATATAACCTTGGTACCGATCCACCGACAACCAATAGTACGACTTATACCCATACGACCAGCGATGCCGATAAAGTAAAGATAGGCTATAAGGACGACGGATTTATTACTGCAGTTGTCATGCTGAGTGCGGATATTATCGTATTTAAGAACAACGGCAAGATATTTCGAGTTGAAGGCGACTATCCCGACCAAGCTTTGTATAGCGTAAGTGATAGTGCCCATTGCCAAAATCGCTTTTGTGCTATTCAGGCCGGAAATAACGCCTATTTTTATGGACAGTACGGCTTAAAGGACCTAGGTACGGTAGTCGAATATGGCTCGGTTAAAGCCAGTGAAATCGGGGCTAAAATTGATAGTATTGCCGCAAATAATGCGGCGGCTAGAATGTGGTATCTGCCATCACTTCAGCAATTATGGCTCAAAGTAGATAATAGCGGCAAAATCTATGTTTACAACTATTTGCGAAATGCCTATAGTGTGCGGCGGTTTAGCAGCCCGATCAATGATATTGCTACTTTTCAGAATGCCGTTTATATTGCTATGGGAGCATCGATATACTTACTTAATCCTTTTAGTGATAAAGAGGATGAGGATTATGTTACTTCTGTTTATAAATCCAAGCGATTCAGAAATGATAATGAAATAAATGTTAAACGAATCCATATAGAGTTTTACTGTGTTAAAAATGCTACTTGTTATATTCAGATTGGTAAGTTTAGCGAAACGATATCATTAAGTGCAGAATCACCTTCTGTTTATAATAATACCAGTGTTATTTATAGTAGTGATCGGCCAATATGGGTTAACGGTTTAGTGATTGTAGATCGAAAAGTTGATTTTAATATAACCGATTTTGATATAACAATTAAGATTACTAAAGGTTTAGTGAAAATAAGAAACATTTCGCTGACGATAGCGGAATTGTAGGGGGAGAGATAGATATGAGTTATTCTCCATTGTATCCATTGGACCATACTAGCGCCGATGGAGATAATGATTATACCCAAGCTGACAAATTGCAGAAGGAAATTGAGCATATTTATGCCTGTATGAATGACCTTTTAAATACGCAAGTGCCTACGCTATTAGAAAACTTTGACGCGGATAAAGTTGATGGCTATCATGCGACGAATACGGCTAATAATTTGCCGGTATTGGATTCAGAAGGTAATTTGACAGTAGATACTACCGGGACAGCTTATAATATTCCAACTGGAAATGTTGGCGGCAATATCTGGATTGCCTAGAAAGGAGGATGTTACTTGTATATCCATGTTTATACCGACAGCCCTACGTCCGGTGGGACGGACGGAACTCAGGTAAGTGAAGAAATATCAACAACACTAGCGTCAGCTGCTGCGATTGGCGATACGACAATTACGGTAGATGATGCTACAAATTTTTATGCGGCTTTAAGTATTAAGATAGATTCTGAAATAGCAACAATATCAAGCGTTGACTATGATACCAATGTGATAACCTTGACCGCTGATTTAACGGTAGCGCATAGTTCTTCGGCTACAGTTAAAAGCGTAAGTAACGAATCCAATCCAATCACCTATTCGGACAGCGTAACGGCTGGTAGTGAGTCCGGGACTATTAATCTGGGCATTAGAACCGAAAGCGGTTATGCAACGACAGGTAGTACCGTCATTACACCAAACGGTACTACAGCTAGTTATTGGGCCTTATCTGCTGATGGTTCAACCTGGAAGGATTACGGGGCGGCATTGACGATCACAAGTACAATTTCTACAACAAATACTTTGTTTTACGCCAAATATAAATCTATTTCAACTGAGTTAACCCTGCATGATAAGAGCGTCAACTTTGTCGTGGCGACAACGATTAGCGCAACTTCTTCGTCATAGGTGGTGCTGATATGGCAGATACAGTTTCTATCAAGGTAGATACTGCCCGAAAGTTAGCTAATTCGTTTAGGATAAAAGCGGATACTGCTAGATTACTGAAAAAAACCGTAAATATCAAGGTAGATACGCTTCGCCAAAACGTTAACGCTGTATGTATCAAGGTTGATACCAAACGAAAAATTACTGCAACAACCACGGATAAAAGCCTCTACTACCTTAAAGACGATACTACTTATACGGTGCCTCTTTATACGGATGAATTTGACGTAGGTAGTACCTATATTTGTTTTCGCGATACGGAGAATGATAATGAAATCCTTTATTCTAGGCTTTGCGATGTGGATAGCGACAATGCTTCAGCTTTACGCGCCGTTAAAAGCAGTACAACCTATGCGATTGCGAACAGTAATGACGGGTTCCACAATTTATCTAAAACTAATTTATATACTGATGGTTTTTGGGGGAGTTGGACGGATGTATCAACAAGCCTGAGTGTGGATTTGCCGGAAAACCGAACCATCACCATTGAATATGATATTGATTTTTACAATGATGATGGTGATTCTTATGTGGAAGGTCGAGTGCTGGTAGATAGCGAAACTCAAACATGCTACTTCTATCAGACAACAAGCTGGAATAGTGGTAGTAGCGGCGATTATACCATGACCGAAGATATTTGGACGGCGAGGGAAGCTGCGGGGAAAATATACAGCAAATCTGTAAGTCAATCGCTTAGTTTGGCTGCCGGGACGCATACTTTTGTGATGCAGTTAAAAGGTAGCGGCTGGTCGCGGGCTGATAGCTGCAAAGATAGGAGTATTGAGATTACCTGATGATGGCTATAACAAAAAAACCTCTGTAACTAAAAAGAGGACTAATAAGCGAAGTACGATAGTAACTACTTGCATCCTATAATAAACCGTTATGTTATTAAGAGATTATTGAAAGTTATATATACCTTTTATTTAAAAGACGAAGTATGTTTTCAAAAGTTCGTTGATAATTATCATTAATGTTACTCATCTGGCAAAATTAAAAAGAAAATGGAATGAAATACATAGTCGTACCGCACATCTAACTTTTGCACATATTATAATTAAAGGTGTAGCAGATAAATTATCCTTTTAGCAAATGTCAGTGATCAAAAAATTAAATAAGTGGAAAGGAAGGTTACTATGATTTATAAAACGCTTGAAACTACAAATATTGAAACCCTGCACGAAACATTTATAAAGGCATTTTCTGATTATCAAGTTAAAATGGATTTACCTTTATGGAAGTTTCAGCAAATGTTACAAAGAAGAGGCTATGTTCCAGAGGTATCTATCGGTGCATTTAATGAAAAAATACTAGTAGGCTTTATTTTGAACGGATTGAGAAATTGGAGGGGAATATCAACTGCATATGATTTAGGAACTGGTGTGATAGGTGAGTATCGAAAATTAGGTATAACAAGTAATCTATTTTCAAATATTAAAAAGTTACTTCAATCAAAAGAAGTTGGTCAATATTTACTTGAAGTAATAAAATCTAATACACCTGCAATTCAACTTTATAAAAAGAATGGTTTTGAGACTATAAGAGATTTAGAGTGTTTTCAATTAGTTAAAAATAACTATAATCCTATGACAAAGTACAAAGTGGAATACGTAGATAAATTCGACTCTGTATATTGGAATAAATTTATAAAATTCTGGGATATTGTACCATCATGGCAAAACTCTATTGATTCCATTAATGCAGTTCCAGATATATTCGAATATTCTATAGTCCGCATCGATGATAATATTGTTGGTTACGGAATTATCGATAAAAAAACTGGAGATATCCCTCAACTAGCAGTAAATAAGAGTTATAGATGTAAAGGGATTGCAAAAAGTATTATTACAAGTCTACAAGAAAATACTGATTCACATAAAGTCAGTATTTTAAATATAGATATTCAATCTAAACGTATAAAAGATATATTATTGAAATTAGGCTTTAAATATTACGTTGGGCAGTATGAATTGATTTTGACATTATAAATTTGTGTCGTGCTTATTTAACCCTAAATGCTTTCCTGTTGAACGGTTTTTAATGAAGTGTTATAGCGGGGTTATAGACGTGTGGAAACTATTAAACGTGTGGAAATACCTATGTTATATCAAAAATAGTTTAATAGCGTCTGATCAGGACGTCTTATGTAACTATTAAATATTTTAGGAATACTCCGTTCAATAAAGAAAGATATCCTAATATTGTATTTATACCAAAAAAAATTGATGGAAGGATTCTTTATGGAAAAAGAACTAGAAGATTATATAGATCAGGAAGGGAAAGTAAAAATTTGGCCTTCTAGACAAAAGCACAAGCTTTTAATTTTAGACTACCTCTCGTCAAAGTTCGATTTAGGTAAATACTACTCGGAAAAGGAAATCAATGAAATACTTAATCAATATCATTCATTCGAGGATCATGCCATTCTAAGAATGGAGTTGTTTAACTCAGGGTACCTTAGTATGACAAATGATTGTTCAAAATATTGGAGGATAGGGCCGTTAATAAGTCCAGATCAATGGGTAACAAATAGATTAATTATTAGGGACTCAGTACTCGAAGAGTGCGGAGAATTGCAGAAAATTTATAATACCAGTGCTTATACACACAAGTGGACAGGGGACAATTATGAGCCGAATTATATATATAGTCATATGACGGATGGTGTTCCTCTGCCACCAAAGGGACTTAAAGAATATTATAAAATTAAATCCATTTATAGAAAAGATACACTTAAAATTATTGGCCTTATAGAAATTTATCATGGTCATCCAGATGCAAAAACATTTTTTGTTGGATTTTTATTTATAAATCCCGAGAACCAAAGAAAGGGATATGGACAGGAACTTGTGGAGTATGCCTGCAGAATGGTAAGTGATTTAAAGTACGCTAAAGCCGGAATTGGTGTTCATCTAAAGAATTGGCCTGCAGTTAGATTTTGGACAAGTTGTGGTTTTGATAAAATTACAAAGATTTCAGGTGATGCAGTACATAGTGAAGACACATTCTGTATTATGAGGCTTGAAAAGTTATTGGAAGAAAAACATACATAAAAAGTATCGATAAAGATTTTCACATAGTCCATAGAAAAGCTTGTTTTACGCCTAACCATAAACCCTAGGATTTCCGTGCCTTTGCGGTATCCTAGGGTTTGTTATAGTCAAATACCTGACGTTTTGCTGGTGAGACACCAAAAAGCAGAGCTGGCAAAGGAATAGGTAAAAAAGAGGAGGTGCTTTGATGTATTATGCGTTTAACGCACGCGGCAAATGTGTTGGGTCCTTTACTCATAAGCCATCCGATACGGCACTAGCTGACCGGAGTAATGTATCAGTCGAAAAATATGATAAAGAAGTAAAAACAAAAAATTTAATTATGGAACATGGCGAATTGATAGATAATACGCCCAAGCCAACAACGAATACGACTACTACCACGACAACTACTACGGACAGTAAAACGACATGACACTAAATGAGTGGCTTGAGTTTTATGAAAATAAATTAGGACATAAATTTAACCCTTTTCCTGATGCAAACTTTGTGTTTGATGCAGAAAAAGGGTTTTGTGTTTGTAAGCAGGACGGTGATACGCTCCTGGCTGGAGATGTAACCGGCGATGGCCGTTATTGGGATAACTTCTTGGAAACTATGGCCCGAGAACTGGGGTGTAAAAGAATTAAATTCGGAACATACCGGAAGCCGGGGGCGTTTGTCCGCAAATTCGGGTATCACATCGTTGGCTTTATTATGGAAAAGGAGGTTTGATTATGAGCGGGGTAAATAGTTTTCTTTTTGGTTCCAATGGGAGCACAACTCAATACGATAATCTAAGGCCGCTGTCTACATGGGGCACCAATGCCGGTAATACGTATTTTACTGGTGCGACTAATGAATATAACACTGGTCAAAAGTTGATCAATAAAGGTTCACAGTACCTTACTGACTTATATAATAATGGCACTAATTCACAGGTTAAAAGTGCTGATGCCGCATCGGCTCAATTAATTAATACCAATACCAATAAAAACTTTGGCTCAGCGTTAGCTAAAGCGGCAAGTAACGGCATGATTGATTCTACACAATTTGGCGATACAGCCTCTAATATTCAAAGTACTGGCAATCAGCAATTGCTTTCGGCTCATCAGCAAAATTATAATTCCGCGGCTAATCTAGGCAGTAATCTTGTTTCTACTGGTGAGAGTATGACCACGCCACTGCAACAGGGATATACAACAGAACGTAATTTCCAAGCATCAACACCGTATCAGACAGTGCAGACGGGGGCAAGTAGTGGACTATTAGGTAGCTTACTGGGATCGCAAGCTGGGACACAAGCCCTCTTAAGTTTGATGGGTTGATAGGAGGTGATGATTAGTGGGACAAGTACAATTTATACCTTCACAAGATCGCTGGGCTAACCTCGGGGCATCCATGGGTCAGCAACTTGGTAATATTCTTGCCGCTAATGCACAAAAAGAAGCTTTAGCAAAAGGGTTGGATACAGCAAGCAAATTATATGATGCTGCCACGAATCCTACAGCAACCAATGACCAGATAACGGCTGCCGCCAGTCAATATATTGGCATTCCTGGGTTAGTTGGCATGAATGCCGTTCAAGGTTTAGCTAACTTGCAAAATACCTGGAACACTGCCAGTACTCAAATGAAGGCTATCGATAATCAACTGGCGAATACAAGCGATCCAACTTTGCAAAAAACATTAACCGACCAGAAGTCAGCCTTGCAGAACCAAATGGATACAGCACATCAAAATGCTATGTGGATGAGGACGGCGGTAGGAAATAAAGGGGCTGATTTAACCGGCTTGGGCGCTGGTGATGACGTAAGCCAATACATTCAAAACAGCAATGCTTTTAAAAATAGTTTATTACCTCAATCCGCGGCGATTACTTCGGCGATTCAAAGTATCAATAATGCTACAGGCACTTACGATAACGCTCAAAATGAGTTAAATAGTATTAATGCACAATTAGCCAATCCCGATGAAAACACTGATGTTGCAGGCTTGCAGACAAGAGTCGCGCAATTACAAAAAGATATGGATACCGCCCATGCGGATGCGGAATGGACACGTAATTCGATGTTTAATCCTAGCTTGCTTGGAACAAAGGGACAGGCGGTGCTTGGCGCTGACGGTAATTATAATAGTAAATTATTACCAGGGAATACGGACTTAAATTATATCAATAATTCAATGGTTACCAATGCAGTAAACAATGCCTATGGTGATGATAAGAATAAATACCAGATAACCTTAGACTATGTAGCCAAGGACCCTAATATAGCTAATTATGCAAAAGCGGTGGCTTATGCTGCGGCTAGAGATAAATTTAACCCAACGCAATATGTAACCCAAGCCATGCTTGAAATGTCGAAAGCGGGATTATCTGCCGAAAATATTGCTAAGTTACAGCCAATATTAGAAAAACAGGCTAATGACATAGGCAGTAATTATGAGGCAAGCATTTTAGCCGCCAACAACGGAGATACAAGAAGTGCTGCCTTATATGCGTTAGGTAGATTAGGTGGTGCTGGTCTGAATTATGCTCAATTATTTGCGCCTAAGAATAATATTGATAAGGTTGATACCGGAGATAAGATTTCTTATAACAATATTTCTACCAGTCCATTTGGTGGTACACCAACGTTTTTGCCTGGCCCAACATATGTAAAAGGTAATAGCCCTGGTGATATATTAAATGCTCAGTTAACCAGAGAACAATTAAAGCAAAATAACGATCAGTTCAGTGCGAAAATGCAGCAGAGTCAAGATCAGTTTAATAAGAACTTCCAACTAGCTCAAGTAAAATTAGGGCTGGAAAAAGATAATCAAGTTAGACAACAAGGCTTACAACAACTTCAAATTATAGCGGGCATGGCAAATAATTATAAGGCTACAATAAGTGGCTATCAAGACC
>Ga0316604_10002168_pt1 | contig 15524 bp, 13 predicted proteins | sample OWC_soil_day20_C_FD_207650 | JGI IMG/M metagenome (GOLD analysis project Ga0316604, IMG submission 207650) | Wetland soil microbial communities from Old Woman Creek delta, Ohio, United States - OWC_soil_day20_CT | ecosystem: Environmental > Terrestrial > Soil > Wetlands | place: USA: Ohio... | reverse complement strand
CTTGGAAAAAGTCGTATAGCCCTGCGCCTGGAGGCACGGGGTGTAGGTGCCGTTGCCCGTCGCATTGATCTCGGTGAGCCGGGGGTCGCCGTTCGGCAGCGACCAGATCCAGTTGAGGTAGTCCTTGTCCCAGCGCGTCGGATTTCCGGCCGCCGTCACCGCGGGGTCCGAATAGATGGTGCGGTTCTTGCCGCACACGTTGTAGGACTTCGTGGCGGTGCTGAACGAGATGTCCCCCGTGAAGGCCGTGCAGCTGGAGGGAACGGCGGGGTTGAAGTCCGGGTGCCAGACCATGTTGTTCATCGAGCCGGAGTTGTCGATGACGATCATCACGTTGGGCGGCACGTTCACCGAGAACAGCGCGGTGTCGTCGTCGGTGCGCGCGGGCTGCGACGGCGCCAGGAAGGCGGCCACCAGGGCGGCTGCGGCGACGCTTCGTCGTGCTTGGTTGGTCTTCATCTTCATCTCCTGGACCCCTCCGGAGTGACGTCTGGCTGCGAGCCGGCGCCTAGTAGCCGCCCGGAACCTGATTGAGCGTGACCACCTCGATGCGCGACACCGCGCCATCGGGCGTCTGCCCTGCGACGCGGATCTTCCAGAGCGCGAAGTTGTTCCAGCGCGGGCCCATGCCCTGTCGCATGTCCGAGCCGGCCGCGCCGGCGATCTTGAGCGACTCGTCCATCGACTGGACCGGATCTTCTCCCGGCTTCGGAGCGCCGTAGTAGATCGGCTGACCCTCGGGATACAGCGACGAGTCGCCGATCGAGACTGCTGTCGCGTAGTCCGCAAAGCTCAACTTCTCGACGCCGGAGAGCACATTGCGGCGCACCAGATCCTTGGCCTGCGCGACACCGGCCTCGGCGGCGTAGAACGCCGTGCTCGAGCGGTTCTGGTAGCCGGCGACTTGCTGGTCGCGCATCACCGTGTCGAGCGCCGAGATCCCGATGGCGCCCAGCAACAGCATCACGAGCACCGTGATGATCAAGGCCGATCCCGATTCGCGACGACGCATGCTAGGACTCCTCATCCGCTCGCCTGGACGCCGCGGTACCCGATGTTCCGCGGCCGGACCGTCGACGTGAAGACGCGACGGCGGAAACCATCATTGGCACCGACCGCGCCGCGGTTCTCGGTGGCCTGCACGAAACCATCGAGGTACGTCGGATCCGTGTTGCGCGAGCGCACCACGATGTTGAAGCGGATTTCGCGCAGCTTGGAGTGGTCGGTGTCCTTCGACGCGTAGTCGACCGGCGAAGCATCCGAGCCCGGATACTCGCTCGCGGTGGTGACCTGACCGTTCTCGTCGCTGTCGATGAAGTAGGCGACTTGAAGATCCTCGACGTCACGCGCGAGCGGCAAGCCGTTCCGCATCAACGTCGACACACCCGCAGCGTCGACCTGGACGGAGTATCCGACGGCAGGCACCAGCACGAGTGTGCCACCGCCGGTGATGAAGTTCTGGAAGTCGACGCGCACCTGGTTTCCGGCTGCGTTCACATCCGTGACGAGGCCGCAGGCAGTGCCGCGCCCCGGGTTCGACGTGTCGACCAGGATCGCGCCGCGTCCGACCACGAAGTCCGAGTCGGGCACACCGTCGCCGCTCGTGTCGAAGTAGGCATCGGCGGGAGCGGCGTCGCGATCGATCACGACGTCGTCCACGGTCAGCAGCTTCTCGGATGCCGAACTCGTGTAGCCGGCAATGACCGTTGCACCGAGTGTGGCAGTCGTCGCCTTCTCCGGATTGATCGGCTCGCTGTCGGTGAGGAACAGCGTGTCCGGCCCGTTGGTGCTGTCGACGCCGCAGGCCGCGGCGCCTTCTTCGACCATGAAGCCGGTCGAGCGCACGTCGCGTTCGATCAGATACGAGATCGCGCGCAGGTTCTGCTGCGCCTCGGTGGTCTCGTCCACCACCGTGTACGCGCGGTTCTGCACCACGAAGGTTTCCATCACGCCCGCCACCACGATCCCGAGGATCGCCACGGCGACGAGCATCTCGACCAAGGTGAAACCGTTGGTTCTGCTCGGCGTCATTCGGCGCTCCGCGCGTCGTTGTGACGCATCGTGGTCATCGTGTAGGAGCGGCCCGGCCGATTCGGCTCGTCCCAGGTCACTTGCACGTCGATCGTCTTCAGGAAGATCCGCCCGCTGACGAGCGGTCCGTTGACGATGCGCCATTGCATCGAGTAGCTCTGCTCGATGACGGGGGCGCCCGGCGTCTGCACCGAGCGATCCACCTGATTGCCGCCGGGCGGATCCCAACCCGCCGTCGCGTTGAGTCCGGGGTCCTGGAAGTCCATCCGCTGGAAGACTTCCACCTGCGACTGGGCGATCTCGGCGGCGTCCGTCGTGTGACGGCCCGAGCGACCGCCGCGCATCGCGTAGAGCTGCGCGGCGGACACCGCGAGCAATCCCGTCGCGAGAATGCCCATCGCCACGACGACCTCGATCAGCGTGAAGCCTTCGCTGCGCCGCTGCGAGCGGACGCGCAGCAGAGGTCGAATCAATTGGTCCATTGGCCCGTCCCCTGATTCCAGATGTGCACGCGCACGACGCCGAGCGGCGACAGCACGACTGCGTAGTCTCGCCGGCCGTTGGTGAGGTAGATCGCACCGCCACCGCTGCCGACGCCGCCGGTGTTGCAGGCGGCGTCGAAACCGACCGGCACACCGTTGGGTGCGAACGACACCCATGTCGTCGCGGCACCGGCAGGCGTACTGAAGCTCGAGCCCGAGCTGTGGTCGGCGAGTCCGGTGTCGCCTGGCGCGGCGACCCCACCCGACACCGTCGAGCCCCAGGCGACGTCGCGCTGCGCGTGGATACCCTGCTGCACCTCGCCGGCGTCGATCAGGCAGTTCGGCGCACCGACGCCACCATCGCGCAGGATCAGGACGGGGAAGGGACCGCCCCCCGTTGCGGGATCCGCGCCGAGCGCCGTGCCCGCCGGATCGGTCGCGGGCGGATCGCCGCTGGGGGCGGCCGAGAAGTAGACGATGTACGGGAAGCCGCTGCGAATCGCCTCGGCGCGCGCGATGCGCAGCGCGTCGGCCGTGCTGCGGGCCGCCGAGCGCGCGCGCATGTCGATGAAGAAGCCCGACAGTGCCGGCGTGCCGACCGCCGCGACGATGCCGACGATCGCGACCACGATCATCGCCTCGACGAGCGTGAAGCCCGCCTTGCCAGTATCTCGGATTCGAGTTCGAGTTCGCATCGCGACCCGCCTCTTTCGCAAGCCTCGTGCCACGCTCGCGTTTCTTTTCAACTCACTGTCACACATTGGTTTTTCCCTGAGTTGCCGGTTCGCCGGAGGCCGCTTCGCCCCGCAACTCCTTGCGTACTGCGAAGCCGCTTGCGGTGCGGACGGCCGCCTGGAGACGCAGGCAGAAGGCGGTGCGGAAGCCCTCGGGCGGCTCGACCAGCTCGAGCGCACCCGACAGCTCTTCGGCCAGACGCAACGAGTTCGCGAGCCCGAGCCCCGTCCCCTCGCCCGCAGGCTTGGTCGTGAAGAACGGATCGAAGAGCCGCTCGGCGTCCTCGGGGGCGATTCCGGAACCCTGGTCGGCGACCACGCACTCGACGGCGTCGGCCTCGCCGCGCGCCGCCGCCTCCTCGCGCGACTCGCCGCTGCGCACCGCGAACGGCGCGCCGCGCACCCGCAGCTGCACCACGCCCGCGCCCGGCTCGCAGGACGTGACGGCGTCGGCCGCATTGAGCAACAGATTCAGCAGAATCTGCGCGACGGCGCCCGGATCGCCGCGGCCCACCGGCGGCTCCCCCTCGCGCAACACCGCGAACTCGACCGACGCGTAACGCCGCTGCGCGCGCACCAGCGCGATCGCCTCCTCGGCGAGCGCCGCGACGTCCACCGGCACGCTCTCCATGCGCGGCGGACGCGAGAACTCGAGCAGCTGGCGCAGGATGCGCCGCACCCGTTCGCCCTGCTGCGCGGCGCGCGCGAGGTGTGTTCGCGTGTCGTCTCCCATTCCGGTGTCGCGCTGCGCGACGCCGAGGAACGCCAGCAGCGCCGCGAGCGGATTGCCGACTTCGTGGGCGACGCCGGCCGCGAGACGCCCTACCGCCGCGAGGCGCTGGGCGCGGTCGAGCCCGCTGCGCGCGACACGCAGTTCGGCGTTGACGTCGCGCAGGTCGGCAACCGCCTTCTCGAGCGCCAGCGTGCGCCGTTCGAGCGCCTCGCTCATCGCGTTGAAGGCAGCGGCCACCTCGGCCGCTTCGCGCGGTCCCTCGACCGGAAGCCGCGTCTCGAAGCCGCCCTCGCCGAGCGAGCGCGCGGCGGCGGCCAGCCGTTCGAGCGGCGCCACCACGCGGCGCCGCAGCAGCGACGCGCCGAACGCGGTGAACACGACGACGTCGAGCGCCAGCAGCGCCGCGACGAGCGCGAGCGGCGCGGCGCGCAGCCGCAGCGATGCGTCGGCGGGCAGCCGCGCCACCACGACCTCGCCGCCCGGCGCCGGCGTCGCGAAGCGGATCGCCTCCCAGGGTGCGCCCGGTCGCACCAGCGAGGTGCCGCTCGAGCGCGCATCGTCTGCGAGCTTCTCGGTCGTCGCGTCGATGCGTTCGCGGCTGGTCCCGATCGACTCCGCAGCACCCTTTGCTCCGACCCGCCACCATGCGGTGCCGGGTATCAGGGAGCGGTCCTGCTCGGGGAGCGCGCGGGCTTCGGCGAGCAGCGCGCGTCCCAGCAGATCGCGCAGGCGCGCCTCGTTGTGCTGGAGCAACAGGGAGGCGAGCACCACGGTGGCCGCGAGCATCACGAGCCCGAGGCTCACGACCACTTCGGTGAGCAGGCCACCGCGCACGCTGGATGCGGGCACGACGATGCGGCCGCGCTACTCGGGGAGGCCGGGGTCGTCGTCGAGGCCCAGCTTCTCGAGCCGGTAGCGGAAGGAGCGGAACGAGATGCCGAGCGACTGCGCCGCGCGCTTCTTCACGCCGCCCGAGCGCTTCAGCGCGCCGAGCAGCAGGCCACGCTCGTAGTCCGCGACCAGGTTGTCGAGATCGATGTTGCCCTGCGGGAGCCGGGCGCCCGGCCGCTCTTCGGCCTGCTGTCGCACGCTGGGCGGCAACGCCTCGGCCTCGATCCACTCGCCGCGCGAGAGCGCGACCGCGCGCTCGATGCCGTTCTCCAGTTCGCGAACATTGCCGGGCCAGGCGTGCGCGCGCAGGCACGCCAGCGCCTCCTCCGAGACCCCGCGCACCACCTTGGAAAGCTCGCGCCCGTATTTCTCGACGAAGTGATGGACCAGCAGTGGCAGATCTTCCATGCGCTCGCGCAGCGGCGGCAACTCGAGCTGGATCACGTTCAAGCGGTAGTAGAGATCCTCGCGGAAGCGCCCCGCGGCGACTTCGTCTTCGAGGCGGCGATTGGTCGCGGCGAGAATGCGCACGTCCACGCGGCGATCGGAGGTGCCCCCGACGCGCCGGATCGTCTTCTCCTGCAACACACGCAACAGTTTCACCTGGAGCGGCAGCGTCAGTTCGCCCACCTCGTCGAGGAACAACGTCCCGCCGTCGGCCATCTCGAAGAGGCCGGCCTTGTTGCCGACGGCGCCGGTGAAGGCGCCCTTCACGTGCCCGAAGAGTTCGGATTCGAGCAGGTTCTCGGGAATCGCCCCGCAGTTGAGCGCCACGAACGGCGACGCGGCCCGGTCGCTCTCGGCGTGGATCGCGCGCGCCACCAGTTCCTTTCCGGTGCCGCTCTCGCCGGCGATCAGCACATTGGTCTTGGTGGGCGCAATGCGCGCCACCATCTCGTAGACCTGCTGCATGCGCGGACTGTTGCCGACCAGCGGACGCTGCTGCCGTTCGCTGCGCAGTTCGAAGCGCAGCCGCGCGTTCTCGCTGGTGAGCAGCTTCTTCTCGAGCGCCTTGTGCACCACCAGCTTGATCTCGTCGACCTTGAAGGGCTTGGTCAGATAGTCGTAGGCGCCCTCCTTCATCGCGGCGATCGCGGTCTCGGTGGTGGCGAAGGCGGTGATCATGACGACGAGCGCGTCGCCCTGCGCCTCGCGGATGCTCCGCAGCAGATCGAGGCCGGACTTGCCGGGCATCTGGATGTCGGAGATGACGAGGTCGAAGTCGTCGGAGTCGAGCGCCACCAGCGCAGCGTCGACGTCGCCCACGGTGGTGACGTCGTAGCCCTCCTTGCGCAGCAGGATCTCCAGGAATTCGCGCATGCTGCGCTCGTCGTCGACGACGAGAAGCCGCGCGCTGGCACTCATCGTGTCCGCTCCGCAGCGGGGAGCCGCACGCAGAAGCGGGTGCCGCGACCGACGGCGCTCTCGACCCTCACGTGGCCCCCATTCCCTTCCACGATTCGGTGTACGGTCGCCAGACCGAGGCCCGACCCCTCCTTCTTCGTGGTGAAGAAGGGATCGAAGATGCGTTCGAGGACGTCCTCGGGGATCCCGGTCCCGGTATCGGCGACCTGGATCTCGACCCAGTGCGGCCCCTCCGCGTTCCCGTTTCGGCGCTCCCCGGAGGCGGCTTGAGCTTCGGCGCGCTGCGCTCGGATCTCGAGGCGCCCGCCGTCCGGCATCGCCTGCACCGCGTTGAGGAACAGGTTCCAGAGCAGCTGGCGAAGCTGGCGGTCGTCGGCGAGCACGCGCAGCTCCGGCTTCGCATCGACGACGAGCTGCACCGCCGCGGGTCGCACGGATTCGAAGAGCTGCGCCATGTCGAGCAGCACCTCCGCGATCGCCACCGGCTCGGGCCTGGCCTTGGCGGGCCGCGCGAACTGAAGGAAATCGGTGATCAGCGCGTTCAAGCGATCCGTCTCGCGCACCACGATGGTCATCAGGCGCCGCGCTTCGTCCGACTCGTCGCCCGCGGCGCCTTCCTCGAGGATCTGGATCGAGCCCGAGATCGCCGCCAGCGGGTTGCGGATCTCATGGGCGAGATCCGCCGCGAGCTGACCGATGCCCGCCAACCGCTCGTGCCGGCGCAGTTCGGCTTCCATCTCGACCACTTTCGTGACGTCCTGGAAGATCACGACGTAGCCGCCGGGATCATCGTCGCCGGCGCGCAGCAGCGAACCGGCGATGCCGAGGTGCAGATCCTCGCCGCGGCGATTGCGATGCCGCAGGCGCGCCCGGCCCCGCTCGCCGCTTCCCGCCGCCTCGAGCGCGCCCGCGCGCGCGCCCGGAATCACGTCGTCGAGCGCCTGGCCCAACACCTCGGCGGCGCGTGCGCCGGTGATGCGTTCGGCTTCGGGATTCCACGAGGTGATGCGGCCAGCGGGATCGGTGGTGATGAGACCACTCGTCAAGCTCTCCACGGTGCGCTGGTGCAGCCGCTGCAGACTCGCGAGATCGCGGGTCGTCGCGGCGAGCGCGCGGCCCGCGCGATCGCGCTCGCGCGACAGCGCGCTGGCGAGCAACGCCACCAGCATCAGCGCGCCCGCGTTGACGCCCCACACGGCGAGCTGCACCGGATCGGCGCTCTCCCCGCCGCGAGCCATCGACTCCCAGCGCGCTAGCAACAGCACGCTGCCATAGCCCGCCGCCCCGAGCGCGCTGGCCGCGTAGGCACCGCGGCGTCCGAAGAGCAGCGCGGCGTACACCGTGATCGGTACGTAGAGGAACGCGAAGAACGACTCGGCGCCGCCCGAGAAGTGGACGAGCGCGGAGACGATCGCGACGTCGGAGGCGAGCTGCACCGCGGCGAACGAGCGGCGCCGGCGCAGCGGGCCGTTCGCGCCCGCCGCGAAGATCGTCGAGACGAACGCGAGGATGACGGTCGTGTAGAGCCCGCGCTCCGGCGCGACCGCGCCCTCGCGCGCTCGCTCGGCGGTCAGCGCCAGCGCCCCGACGAGGATCACGAGCGCCAGCACCAGACGTCCCGCGAGCAGCGGGAGCATCCGGTGCCGCAGCAGGCCCGCGGTCTCGGCGCTTTGCGACGCGTCCGCGGCCACGACCGTCCCGGCTACTTCACTGCCTCCGCGATCTTGAAGATCGGCAGGTACATGGCGATCAGGATGGTGCCGATGCTGCCGCCGAGGAACACCATCATCAGCGGTTCGAGCATCGAGGTGAGGCCGTCCACCGCCGCGTCGACTTCGTCGTCGTAGAAGTCGGCGAGCTTGGCGAGCATCGCGTCCATCGCGCCGGTCTGCTCACCGACCGCGATCATCTGCACCACCATGCCCGGGAACACGCCGACCGCCTTCAGCGGTTCGGCGATGGTCTTGCCCTCCGAAATCGCGGAACGGACCTTCTGGAGACCCGCTTCGATCACCTTGTTGCCAGAGGTCTTCGCGCAGATCTCGAGCGCGTCGAGGATCGGCACGCCCGAGGAGAGCATCGTCGAGAAGGTGCGGCTGAAGCGAGCCACCGCGACCTTGCGCAGCAGCGCCCCGAACAGCGGCAGCTTCAGGAAGATCGCGTCGGTCTGGTACCGGAAGCGCGGCGAGCGGCGGCGCGCCTGGACGTAGGCGACGCCGATCGCCACGGCCACCGCGAGGATCACGAGGATCCAATGCTGCATCCAGTTGCTGAGGTTGATCACCATCTGCGTCGGCGCGGGGAGCTCGCCTCCGAAGTCCTTGAACATCTTCTCGAAGACCGGAATCACCTTGATCAGCAGCAACGCCAACACGCCGATTGCGACCACCATCACGGTGCTGGGGTAGACCATCGCGCTCTTGACCTTGCGCTTCAGGCTGTCGGCCTTCTCGAGATAGGCCGAGAGGCGGTTGAGGATCGTGTCGAGCACGCCGCCGATCTCACCGGCGGTGACCAGGTTCACATAGAGTTCGTCGAAGATGCGCGGGTGCTTCGCGAGCGAATCGGCGAAGGTAGAGCCCTGCTCGACGTCGTTCTTCACGCGCCCGAGCGTCTCCCCGAAGCTCTTGTTTTCCTGCTGCTCGGCCTGGATCTCGAGGCATTGCACCAGCGGCAGGCCGGCGTCGATCATCGTGGCGAACTGGCGGGTGAACACGACCAGCTCGCGCGTCTTCACGCCCTTCTTGAAGAGACTGAAGCCGCCCCCACTGTTCGCCGCCTTCGGCTTGACCGAGACGGGGATGATGGCTTGCGCACGGAGCTGCATCATCGCGGCCGCTTCCGTGGCCGCCTCCACGACGCCCTTCTTCAACTGCCCCTGACGGGTGCGCCCTTCCCAGGCGAATACCGGCATTGCTTGTCTCCCTCGGTTTGGTGAGCTGCGTCCTGCGAACGCGGCGTCAGGCCGCGCCCACCATGCGGCGACTGATCGCGCTGGCGTTGCCGCCGCCGATCAAGGTCTTGAGTTCTTCCTGGTCGTGGCTGCGGGCCATCGCATCTTCGAGACTGATCAGCCGGCGTTGGAAGAGCGACGCCAGCGACTGGTTCATCGTCTGCATCCCGAACTTTTCCTGCCCAATCTGCATCTGCGAGTAGATCTGGTGGATCTTGTCCTCGCGGATCAGGTTCCGGATCGCGGGATTCGGAATCATCAGCTCGAGCGAGAGCGCGCGCCCCGGCCCATTGGCGCGCGGCAGCAGCGACTGGCACATCACCCCTTCCAGCACGAAGGAGAGCTGCGCGCGCACCTGCGACTGCTGGTAGGGCGGGAACACGTCCACGATGCGGTTGATGGTCTGCACGCAGGAGTTGGTGTGCAGCGTCGCAAACGCGAGATGCCCGGTCTCCGCCACGGTGAGCGCGGCTTCGATCGTCTCGAGATCGCGCATCTCCCCGATCAGCACCACGTCCGGGTCCTGGCGCAGGATGTACTTGAGCGCGTTGGTGAAGCTCTTGGTGTCCGCACCCACCTCGCGCTGGTTCACCAGGCAGTTCTTGTGCGGGTGCAGGTACTCGATCGGGTCCTCGACCGTCACGATGTGGTCGTGGCGCTCGATGTTGATGCGGTCGATGATGGAGGCGAGCGTCGTCGACTTGCCCGATCCCGTCGGGCCGGTCACCAGCACCAGGCCGCGGGGCTTCTTGGTGATGTCGAGTACGGCCTTCGGCAGGCCCAGCTCTTCCATCGTCATCACCTTGTAGGGAATCGAGCGGAACGCACCGGCGACGGCGCCGCGCTGCATGAAGACGTTGGCGCGAAACCGCGAGAGCCCGCGCACGCCGAACGAGAGGTCGAGTTCGCTGTTCTCCTCGAAACGGTGCTTCTGGGCGTCAGTGAGGATCGAATAACAGACCTGCTTGGTGTCGGCGGGCGAAAGCGGCGGCATCTGGAGCGGCTGCAACTTGCCGTCGATGCGGAGCTGCGGCGGCGAGTTGGTGGTGATGTGGAGGTCGCTCGCCCCCTTCTCGATCATCGCCTTCAACAGTTGGTGGAGATTCGCCATGGATCGAGACTCCTATTTGTCCGAGGTCGACACGCGCAACACTTCGGAGAGCGTGGTCGTGCCCTCGACGAGCTTGTTGAGCGCGCTGCGTCGCAACGTCATCATGCCGCCCCGGATGGCTTCCCGTTTGAGTTCCATGGAGGACGCGCCGTTCAGCACGAATTCCTTGAGCTCTTCGGTCAGTTCCATCACTTCGTAGACCGCGATCCGGCCCTTGTAGCCGGTCTCCGAACAGTTGCGACAGCCGCGGCCGCGGTAGAGCGTCGCCTTGGCGATTTCTTCCTCGCTGAGTCCCGCGTCGAGCAACGCCTGCTTGGTGACCTCGGTGTCGCGCTCCTTGCACTCTTCGCAGACCTTGCGCGCCAGGCGCTGGGCGAGAATGCAGTTCACCGACGACGCCACCAGGAACGGCTCGATGCCCATGTTCAGCAGCCGGTTCACGGTACTCGGCGCGTCGTTGGTGTGAAGCGTCGAGAGAACCAGGTGGCCGGTGAGCGCCGCCTTGATCGCGATCTCGGCGGTCTCGAAGTCGCGGATCTCACCGACCATGATGATGTCGGGGTCCTGCCGCAAGAACGAGCGCAACGCCGCGGCGAAGTTCAGCCCGATCTCCTCGTGCATCTGCACCTGGTTGATGCCGGACAGGTTGAACTCGACGGGATCCTCGGCGGTGGAGATGTTCTCGCTGATCTTGTTGAGTTCTGCGAGCGCCGAGTAGAGCGACGTGGTCTTGCCCGAACCGGTGGGACCGGTGACGAGCACCATGCCGAAGGGCCGGTGGATGCAGTCCTTGAACACGTCGAGCTGCTGCTGCTCGAAGCCGAGCTTGGTCATGTCGAGCTGCAGGTTCGACTTGTCGAGGAGGCGCAGCACCACCTTCTCGCCGAAAAGCGTAGGTAGGGAGGAGACGCGGAAGTCCATCTCCTTGCCGCGCCCCATCTTGAGCTTGATGCGCCCGTCCTGTGGGAGACGCCGCTCGGCGATGTCCAGCTCGGCCATGATCTTGAGCCGCGAGGTGATCGCGTTGCGCAGCTTCATCGGCGGCTTCATCACTTCGTAGAGCATGCCGTCGATGCGGTAGCGGGCGCGGAATTCCTTCTCGTAGGGCTCGATGTGGATGTCCGACGCGTTGCGCTTGACGGCGTCGGTGAGAATCAGGTTCACGAGCTTGACGACCGGGGCGTCCTCGGACTCGCGCGCCAGCTCGCCGACGTCGACGTCGTCTTCGTCCTGGATCAGCTCGAGATCTTCGACGTCGAGGTCCGACATCACGTCGGCGAACGACGCCGACTTGTCGTAGTACTTGTCGATCGCGGCCTTGATCGCGACTTCCGACGAAACGACGACCTCGACGTTGTACCCGGTGAGGAACTTGATGTCGTCGATCGCAAAGATGTTCGAGGGATCGGCGGTTGCGAGGATCAGCGTGGAGCCGGCGCGGTTCACCGGAATCACGGTGTGCTTGAGCGCCACCTCTTCCGGGATCAGCTTGATGACGTCGCGGTCGATCTCGAACTCGGCGAGTTCGATCGACGGCAGTCCGTATTGCTTGGCGACGAAGTCGGTGAGCTCGGTTTCCTGGAGGTAACCGAGCTTGGTGATCTGATGGCCGAGGCGAGCGCCGTTGGTGCGCGCCTCGTCGCGGGCGCGCTTCAACTGCTCCGCCGTCAGCATGTTCTGACGGACGAGCAGCTCGCCGATCCGCTCGTTCACCGGGTCCCCTCTCCTGCTTCGTCGCGCGCGCGGACTCGCCCGGCGTGGCGCCAAAACCGCCGTCTTCTGGCGGCCTTGGCGCGGACCGTTGCGGATCCGCGAAAGCCTTGCATTCCCGGTCGGTTATCGGCGGCCCCAGGAGGGAACTTGATCGCCGTCGGCGGAGGCGGCTTCGGTCAGCTCTTCCAGGCGGGTGCCGCGGAAGCGCAGCACGGCGAGACCGATGCCCGTGGTGGTGAGCCAGAAGACGGCGTGCGAGAGCGTCCCGAGCGCCAGCGAGAGCTCCTCGCTGACCCCGAAGCGGCGCAGCGCCTCGCGAGCCGCCAGGTGATACGGACCCAGAAAGCCGGGCGCCGAGGGCAACGCGACGGCGATTCCCACCGCGGTGAGCGTGACGAAGGCCGCCGAAAGTGTGCGCTCGAACGATCCGAGGTCGATGCCGAGCGCGCGGATCGCGACCAGGAACGGCGCGACACCCAGCACCGTCCAGATCAGCAGCGAATGCGAGGCGATCCACCACAGATGGCGGCCGCCCTGCAGCGAGCCGAGTCCCTCGGCCATGCGGCGAATCAGCCGCTCGGCCGACGCGCTCCCGCGTCCACCCAGCCACCCCAGCACGACGCGCATCACCCGCACGACCTGCTCCGGCGCGAGGCGCAGCCACACGACCCCCGCCAGCGGAAGCGCCGCGCCCGCCAGCAGTGGGATGCCGACGGCGAGCGCCCCGTCGTCCGGACCGCCGCTCGAACCGAAGATCACCAGCGCCATTGCCACCACCGCGACCCCGTCGATGCCGCGCTCGAGCACCACCGTTCCGAACAGCGCCGCGGTTCCCGCAGCCGTCTCGCGCGCGAGGTAGTACGCGCGCACCACTTCCCCGATGCGCAGCGGAAACACGTTGTTGGCGAGCGCGCCGACGGCGGTGGCGCGGAACAGCGCGCCACGCGACGTCGCGCACACGGCATTGGTCAGGTGGCGCCAGCGCAGCGCGCGCACCCACAGCGTGAGCAGATGGATCGGGACGGAGAGACCGACGAGCAACAGCAGATTGGCGCGCGAGAGATCGTGCAGCAGCGTGCGAAAGTCCACGCCGCGCGCCGCGAGCATCAACGTGGCGGCGGTGACGGCGACGCCGATCCACAGCCGGGGATCGCGCAGACGCCGGAGCCGGCGGCGCGTCTTCGAAGGCACCTGGCTCACGGCGACGCGAGCTTCAGGCGGGCGGCTTCGACGTCGCGCGCGATCTGCGCGCGCAACGCATCGGCGTTCGGGAAGCGCTCTTCGCCGCGCAGCCGCGCCTCGAAAGACACCTCGAGGCGCCGGCCGTAGAGATCGCCCGCGAAGTCGAGCAGGTGCGCCTCCGCGAGCACCGGGGCGTCGTCCTCCTGGAAGGTGGGCCGGCTCCCGACGTTGGTCACCGCCGCGAAGCGCGTGCCGGCCGCCGGCGTGCCCTCGTCGAGCAGCAGCACGTGCCCGGCGTAGACGCCGTGGGCCGGGATCACTTCGTTCTCCGGCGACAGGTTCGCGGTCGGGAAGCCGAGCCGGTGCCCGCGCTGGTCGCCCCGCATCACCGTGCCACGCACCGCGAACGAGCGACCGAGCAGGCGCTTCGCGTCCTCGACGTCACCCGCCGCGAGCAGTTCGCGGATGCGGCTCGACGAGACGTCACGCCCGGCGATCGTCACTTCGGGGATGATCGTGACCGCGAAGCCGAGACGCGGCCCCAGCTCGGTGAGCAGCCTCATCGACCCGGCGCGGTCGCGCCCGTAGTGGAAGTCGTATCCCACGTAGACCTCGAGCGGCGCGAGATGCGCATGCACGTGCTCGCGCACGAAACGTTCCGGCGTAGTCTTCGCGAACTCGGCGGTGAAGGGTTCGATCACGACCAGGTCGATCTGCGCGGCGGCGAGCAGCTCGAGCTTCTGTTCGGTGGTGGTGAGAAGCGACGGCCCGCGACTCGTTTGCAGAAACTTTCGCGGATGCGGATCGAAGGTGTAGACGACGGCCTCGCCGTCGTGGGCGCGCGCGCGGTCGATCACGGTGCGCAGGATCTGGCGATGACCGATGTGAAGACCGTCGAAGTTGCCGATCGTGAGGACCGCGCGAAGCGGACTGCGACCGAGCGCTGCACTGCCCCTTACGACCCGCAATGCTAGCCTCCGCGCCCGTGGGCGTTCTATCGCGCTATCTGCTCGTCCGCTTCGTAGCCGCGTTCCTGGGAGTGCTCGTCGCGCTGAGCATTCTGGTCGGCGTGATCGAACTGCTCGCGGATTTCGGCGACGTGATCACTTCGTCGAAGGGCTTCCTCGAGGCGTGGATCGTGTTGATCCTGCGCATCCCCCACAAACATCTGCCGATCCTGATCCCCGCGTCGGCGTTCGCTGCAGCGTATCTCTCGGTCGGCACGGCGGCGCGCTCGTACGAGATCCTCGCGATGAAGGCCGGCGGCATCTCGCCGCTGCGCGTGCTGGTCCCGCTGCTGCTCGCCGCGGTGGTCATCTCGGGATTCGCTCTCCTCTTGAACGAAACCGTCGCGGTCCAGGCCCGCGAGGCCTCGCGTCGCCACGACGGCGACGACGGCGGGGTCAGCTTCCGCCGTGGATCGTTCTGGTATCACAAGGGCCACACCATCTACAACGTCCGCGACGCCGACCCGGCCGCCCGCGCGCTGCTGGACATCGCAATCTTCGAACTGGACGACCGCGGCCGCCTGCTGCGCACCATCCAGGCCGCGCGCGCCACCATCGGAGAGGGCGGCCGCTGGCACCTGGTCGACGCCGTGTTGCGCGGCTTCGACCCCGACGACGCATCCGCGCCGTCGCACTACGAGCGGCTGGCGGACGCCGAGATCGATCTTCCCGACGAGACGGCGCTGCTCGATGTCAACGTCTCCGCGCTCTCGATCGCCGAGTTGCGCGAGTACGGCGCCCAGCAGGAACCGGGTGACACCGAGTCCTTGCGCGCCGAGGCGCTGCTCCACGAACGGGTCGCGGAGCCGCTCGCGTCGCTCGTGTTCGTCGTGCTGGCGCTCCCGCTCGCGCTGCGCGTGGAGCGCACGCGGAGTCTGGCGGTCCCGGCGCTGCAGGGCGTCGCGGCGATCTTCCTGTTCTACATGGTGCGCGAGTACGGGCGCACGCTCGCCACCCAGGGCGTCACGTCGGCGGCGGGAACCCCGTGGGCGATCGTCGCGACGTTCCTCTGCGCGGGCGCCTGGCAGATCTGGCGGACACCGCGCTGAACCCGGCGCCAGGCTGCAGCAACCTGCATGAGCCCTGACCCCGGTGAGCCGTCGAGCCTGGGGCCGACGCGCCCGCTGCCGTGCTTGCTCTGGATCGGTGCTGTGAGGCGCGCGGGCGGTGGACTCGTCCGGAACGTCCTCGGCGGACGGAGATCGGCGGCTTCGCGCCGAAACTCGGGCGGCCGCCTGCGGATTGTTTCGGCCGAGTCCCCCGCCCGCGCTTGGCTTCCCGTCCGTCCAGGAACGGAAGCCCTGGATCGACTGGCTAGTAGC
>Ga0316604_10002166_pt1 | contig 15545 bp, 13 predicted proteins | sample OWC_soil_day20_C_FD_207650 | JGI IMG/M metagenome (GOLD analysis project Ga0316604, IMG submission 207650) | Wetland soil microbial communities from Old Woman Creek delta, Ohio, United States - OWC_soil_day20_CT | ecosystem: Environmental > Terrestrial > Soil > Wetlands | place: USA: Ohio... | reverse complement strand
AATGCCTTCCGGATCGCCGATTGTTTCCACCGGTACAATGTAGTTGACATCAGTCTGAGGAATGCTATAGGGAAAGACATAGCCGTCGATTAGATTATCCGTGACCAGCACAACCTGCTCAGCAAAACGCGAATCGAGCATGGCATAGCCCAATGCGCCGCAAGCCGATTTGCCTATGCGACCTGTAGCATTGCCAAAACGGTCACAAGTCGGAACGCCCATAAACGCCACATCAATTTTTACTTCGCCCGACTCAATAGCTCTAGCCCGTCCGCCGTGGGAACGAATAATTACCGGACGTTTCAATTTGCCGGGATTTTGGGTCAGATAAGCGCCGAGCTTCCCGCGCAGTCCGCTCGTCTCCAGCGCTGTAACCGTGCCGTCCTCAATGTAATCAATAAGAAAGTCGTGGCAATCATTAAGCGAGCTGGTCGCAATCCTAATATCTTTAATGCCCTTGCTGGCAATGGCTGTCATCACCAATTTGTTGACATAATCGCCATCGCGAAAATGATGATGGAACGAAATGGTCATCCCGTCGCGCAAGCCGGTGGCTTCTACCGCTTCCACCAGCGAAGCCAACACTTTATTGCTGCCTGGCCGTCCAATGCGCAGCGTTCTGCCCGCCATTAGAACAGATGATGGGGGATCAATAAACAACCCTTCGTATGGCCGATATGTTTTTAGACCGTAAATGTTAGTCGGCAGCTCACGTCCCGCTTTATTTTGCATCTTCGTATCCCTCCTCAGCAAGAATACCTGCCGCTCTTGCTTGCGCTACAATCCGCTCTGCCCGGACAACAATCGGCCCATCGATCATTTTTCCGTCAACCGCCAACACCCCTTTGTTATTGGCTACAGCATCTTTATAGCAGGCCAGTACTTTCACCGCGTGAGCGATTTGCTTTTCCGTCGGCGTATAAATCTCGTGAACAATACTGATTTGAGTAGGATGAACGACCGATTTCCCATCGAATCCCATATCCTTGATATCCGTCACTTCTTGACGGAACCCTTCCAAATTCGCCACCTCGGCATACACGGTATCAATTGCTTGAATACCGGCATCACGTGCAGCTAGAAGAATTTCGGAACGAGCATGATAAAACTCAATCCCCCGTTGCGTGCGCTGCGTCCTCAAATCAGCAATAAAATCTTCGCCACCCAGGGCAATCGCCACCACGCGTGGCTCCTTGGCTATGGCGCGCACCTCATAGAGACCTCTGACACTCTCAATAGCGCAAATAATATTGATTGACCCTGCAGGGAAGCCTTCCCGCTGTTCTACTTCTTCGATCATTTTGGTTACCAAGCGCACTTCATCGACAGATTCCGTTTTTGGTAACCGGATCAAGTCTGGCTTGGAAGGTAAAATCGCCTTCAGATCATCGATCCCAAAAGGGGTTTGTGTCACATGGTTGATGCGCACTGCCGTCTCACAGTTAAACGGTATCGCTTTAAGTGCATACTTCACCATGAGGCGAGCGGCGTCTTTTTGCGATACGAAAATGGAATCCTCCACATCAAACATAATCGTGTCAGCGCCATAAAGATCAGCATTGTTAATCATTTTGGGGCTGTTGCCGGGAACAAACATCATCGTGCGGCGCAGCCTTGATTTAGCATCCGTATTCATGCAACATCACCCCTGTTCAAGGCAGCTACGACACGCGCCTGCAGTGCATAATCCCAAGCCCCTTTATCCACAACTTTTACATGCACGTCCGTGTAACCGGCTTCTGTGACTGTCGCCACGATCAAAGCCTCCATATGTTCCCCATATTGACGTTTCACGGAAGAAACAAGCTCTACTGTAATCCCTTGCCCGATCGCCGAAGGAGTAACGGTAACCAACGCATCGTTGGTCTCTTCAAACCCGACGGTCGCTTCTTTTTGAATGCTTTTCAAAAAAACTCCCTCCAAAATTTCAAGTCTATTCAGTCTTTTCCGAACAAGAAAATTATATTATAGCCAATTTAATAAGTCTAATATTATAATACGTATATCTATTATATGTTTTTGCATATGAAGGGGGCTTCTTTATGGAATTGCGTCAGTTGCGCTATATGCTGATGGTCGCTGAAGAAAAGAACTTTTCGCGCGCCGCGGAAAAGCTTTATATTGCCCAACCCTATTTGAGCCTGTATATTCAAAAGCTTGAGCAGCAAATCGGCGCTAAGTTGTTTGACCGCAAAACAACACCGCTCAAACTCACCAGTGCCGGAGAACAGTTCGCTCAGATGGCTCGGCAGTTACTGCAGATGGACAGCAATCTTTTGCAGCAAATGCAAGATTTCTCGGAAGAAACAAGGGGATGCCTCGCTCTAGGTATTTCAACCGCACGTAGCGCTTATATTCTGCCGCTTGTACTACCCGCTTTCCGCGCACTTTTCCCGCAAGTCGACCTGCGCCTGCACGAAGGCACTTCGGCCAACTTGGAAGAGTGGATGAACCAAGGCGTAACAGACCTCACCATTCTTTCGTTGCCAATCAGAAGCGATGTTTTTTCCTGTGAAATTTTAATGGAAGAAAAAATTTTGATCGTCGCGTCTCTGTTGCATCCGTTGGCGAAACGTCCAAGTGAGAACGACGCGCCTAGTGCATTAAATTTATCCGAGTTGGAGCACGAACCTTTTATTTTGCTTCAGCAAGGACAAACTTTACGTCGCATAGCCGACAGCTTGTTTTTGCAGGCCGGCTATCAGCCGCGCATCGCGCTAGAAACGCGAAGCTCCCAAACTGCCCACAACCTTGCTTCCATCGGGATCGGATTCACTTTTTCCACCCAGTCCATCAGCCAAGTAAATCATACTGCCGCTCACCCGGTGCGTCTTTTTACCGCCGAACCATCCTATACACGCACCATAGCCGTCGCTTACCGGAAAGGCAAATATTTAACAAAATACGAGCAGGCTTTTATCCGCATTTTGAAAGAAATGCTCCCCGCGAGCGCTGGCCTTGCCTAATGGCAGTCGGGATCATTACCGGGATATCGATGTAGCTGGGATTTGGAGCTACCGTTGCTATAGTAACTTTGTTGACGTTAGAAAAATTTTATTCTATCATTTGGTAAATGAAGTTGATAGAGGAGGTGGAGAATGGAAAGCAAAGATACTAAGGAAAAAAAGACCCTGCAAGAATATATACGCATGTTACATCGCAATATTGGATTCTTTGTAATCGGACTAACAATTATCTATAGTTTGAGCGGGATTGTTCTTGTTTACCGAACCACCGATTTTTTGAAACAGGATACATTGGTTCAAAAAACCATATCGAAAAACATAAACTCAACCGAACTGGCTAAAGCCCTAAAGGTTCGAGAAATCAATATTGTAAAAAGCGAAGGAGATCTAGTATATTTTCGAGCTGGCGACAACATCAAAAACGGGAAATATGATAAAACTACCGGAATGGTTTCTTATACGGAAAAACAGCTGCCGACATTATTAAACAAGCTTAATGAACGGCATAAAGCTTCAAGCCGCAATACAGTTCACTTATTCTCTGTTGTTTATGGAGTACTATTGTTCTTTCTGGCTGTATCTTCGTTTTGGATGTATAAGCCTGGAACAAAAATGTTTTGCCAGGGCATTTACATTTCACTTGCTGGTTTCCTAGTGGCTATACTAATGCTTTGGTTATAATAGCGGTGACCGTTAGTCATCACGAACATTTCTATTTTCCATAGGAGGCTGTCTCAATAAGACTTGAGGCAGTCTCCTTTTGCGTTGGTTGGGTAAACATTGTTTGACACGTTTAGTAGTAAGTGTTTATAATATCACTTACCTAGTTAACTATTTTGCAAAGGAGTGTCTTAGCGATGACTAAGCAAGAAAAACTCTTACATCAACTTTTTCAGACGGTGCGAATGATTTCCAAGGGGTTGAATGCAATCCTAGAACCCTACGGTTTATATAGTTCGGAGTGGGCAATCATTACGACATTAAAGGAATCAGGTCCATTGACCCAAGGGGCTTTGTCGAATTATTTGAGCATTGAGCCCCCTGCCGTATCTCGAAGTTTAGTCAAATTAGAAAAGAAAGGATTTATTACGAGAATCGTTGGTGCTGACAAAAGAGAAAAAATGGTTTCATTAAGCGAAGAAGCTTTAGCCCAATATTCTCAATGGTTGGAAGTTTCTAGGCAACATCGGCACGCAGTTCTAGCTGACTTGCCGGATGAAAAGCAAGCCGAATTGGAGCTATGGCTAAAATCAATTTATCAAAGCGCACAAAAGTATGTGAAACCCCATTAATGAATGAATTTGTTTAAAGATAGGATGGTATCAGTGGATAATAACAAACCAACATTAACCGCTTCACCCACCTTGTGGTCAAGAGATTTTCTCTTGCTGCTAGTGGGCAACTTATTCGTCTATCAGGGAATTTTGATGTTAATTTCGACTTTTCCTGTATATATCAAGCAAATTGGCGGAACCGATTTACAAGCCAGTCTGCCGTTTGCAGTTGTTTCGATTTCCGCCCTTATTGTTCGCGCTATTAGCGGAAGTGCCGCAGATACTTTTGGCAGGAGGCCGCTGCTCATACTTGGTCTTTCCATTTTAATTATTTTCAACTGCTCTTTTATGTGGACATCCACAATTGGGTTGATTTTAGTTCTGCGATTTTGCCAGGGAATCGGCTGGGGCATTACCTCAACGGTTTTTGCAACGATCATGTCCGATATCGTGCCTGCCAATCGACGCGGAGAAGGAACGGGTTACTTTGCTTTATCCATAATTGTTGCAACGGCTTTTGCTTCTATAGCCGGAATCGAACTCATGAAACGCTATGACTTTCAGCTGGTTCTTCAGGTCTCCACCACTTTAGTTGTTTTGGGTATGGTTTCTGGGTTAGCGATCTCAATTGCACCCATCAAAAAAACATCTACAGAAACTTGCGCGCCAAAGAAATTGACCTGGGGCGACTTGGTTGAAAAGCAGGCATTGCTGCCGGCTTTCCTGTGTTTCTTGCATTCGATTACTCTTGGTGGAATCATGAGTTTCATTATGCTATATGGGAAAGAAATCGGCGTGGAAAATGCGTGGATCTATTTCGTCGGACATATCGCAATGATTCTTGTCAGCAGACCGTTTGCGGGAAAACTATTTGACCGCCGCGGACATGCAGTCGTTATCGGCCCAGGAATTCTGCTTATGCTAGTGGGCCTCACCCTTTTATCCTATGCAACTTCCGAGATTTCGCTATTGGTTGCTTCCTTATTCTATGGGTTAGGCTATGGCGCCGCCCACCCCTCCCTGCAAGCGTGGGCAATTGATCGATCGCCCGCAGACCGCAAAGGAGCCGCCAACGGAACTTTCTTATCCTCTCTGGATTTAGGCTATGCGGTTGGTGCGGTAGTGATGGGTTTAATCGCTTCCCACACAGACTATGCCATGATGTATCGAATTTCCACTCTCTTCTTGGTAGTGTTCGCGGGTGTATACGGATACCACCTAATGAAAAGCGAGAAAGCACCGGATCTCGTTTGTGAATTTCAAAAAGATGCTTCATGACCTCAAAGAACGATAGTAATATTCCATAGTTCTGCGTTACTCAGTCGAATAGGCACAGGTTGTCGCAGCAGTAGCTATAGCAATCAAAGCTTTACATTCCCCGAGCTTTTCCTGATTTGTTTATAGGCGATTTCTAAGCCGCCTACACGGCGGTTCACACGGGAGGATTCCCTTGTCAGCCTCACAGCGTTTTCTAAGCCGCCTACACGGCGGTTCACGATCAAGCGGTATATCAGTGTTGATTTGGCGTTTTCTAAGCCGCCTACACGGCGGTTCACGCGACGGTTGAGTTCGTTTTGAATGTCTACTATTTCTAAGCCGCCTACACGGCGGTTCACCAACAACAACGAAGCGCAAATCAATTCTTAAATTTCTAAGCCGCCTACACGGCGGTTCACGGACTGCCGACACTGTTGATTGTCAGATTGCTTTTCTAAGCCGCCTACACGGCGGTTCACCCATGACCCCGCGCGTCGAGTTGGCTGTTAAATTTCTAAGCCGCCTACACGGCGGTTCACAATCGCGATTAGCTCCCTTTCCGTTGCTTGTATTTCTAAGCCGCCTACACGGCGGTTCACGCCTCCCTTCGGGTTTCAATCTCCATGATCGCTTTCTAAGCCGCCTACACGGCGGTTCACATTCCAATAGCTAGTGACTGCGTGGCCGTAATTTTCTAAGCCGCCTACACGGCGGTTCACGATTCTCCCGAATGCCCACGGCTCCATTTGAATTTCTAAGCCGCCTACACGGCGGTTCACTGTTGCGAAAGTGGCAAAAAGTGCTTTAATTTAGCGTGGTATCGTTGAATCAACATCTTTTTACCCAACAAAATATCAAAAACGCCTAACCCCCTATTTTTAGGATTTTCCCGAACAGGATAAAATTTTTGGGTCAAAATTCCGGTACCGTAGAAGTACAACTTAACCCGTATGTCCCAAATCCAACATAAATTTCTTCTTCACAAAATTTCTTTTCGATGTACAGCCGGAACAGGTTGTTGTTCGTTAAGCTTTTTTGTTTAACAAAAGGAACCTCGCAAAAATGTCTCGTGTTCAGCGCAAACATCGCAACTGCTTGAGAGTACTCCATTTCTTTCTTCGCATGCCGCATAAGGAATCTACGAGCCTTTGAGTCCGCGCTATTTTCCTGTCGTACTCGCCGATAAACCGCAAACCCTATTTTTTTCTCGGGAACTTCGCGAATCCCGGTGACATGCACATAATCCGTGAATCGTTCCAGCCATTTTTTCACTCCAAGCTTGATCAACTCATTTTCACTATTTGCGAAAATCCGCACTTTTTCGCCCAATACAGGCTTTTTCTTGTCGTGCTGATATTGCGGAAAAGATACGCCGTAAGGCACATTCCCACTGTCATCCTGCTGTTCTACAAAACCAAGATGAAGTTGCTGATAAACCTTTGACCAAATAAATGATAACGGAATATCAAAACTCGGCAGCAACGTTAACTCCTGATAGTACTTCATCTGACTACTCCTTGCTGCTTTGCCCGAATACGCCGCCACGAACTAAAACCGCCATTACATAGTGTTCTTGCTCCTTATTTTCCAGCGTTCCCCCCATTGCATACTTATCGAACAAAGTATAGAAATCGACTTTATCTTTGGGAGTCCGATATGCTTTACCTAGGTTGGTCACAGCACCATAAGGTTCCACAGCGATCGGGCCAATATTGGCCGATTCAAATTCAGGATACCAAGTATCAATTGTTCTAAGCGCGTTGCCGATTTTTTGCGAATGCATTGCGGCTGTTCCGTTTACCGCATAAAGAATTTTGCTCTTATCCCCTTTCCCCTTATCAAGCACTAATTCTTCACTGGGATATACCTCTTGAGCCTTGCCAATCAAAGCGTACGCTTCCACTGTAATAAGTAGCGGCCCTTTTGTTTTGCCACAAAGAGCATCTGCGATTAACCCTGCCAGTTCATCAACTGCTGGATGATTGTAGTTAAAATCCCGCAAAGAAAAATCCATCGCATTAAAAGCCCATTTCTTCCCATCCGCGAAAACGATAACTTCAACTTTTTCCGCGCCCACCCGATTCCGCCACAAATACCGACTATTGGCAATGTTGAGCGCATATCTCCTTGCTAGTTCTTGAAAGCCATTCTCTTCAATATATTTTAGTGCAGTCTCTCGGTAAGCGTTATTAAACTCAGCATTATTGCAGGCGGACGGTTTTTCCACGCCACTCAATACTTTGAGGGTTAGGATAAGCTTTAGCGTGTCTTCATCAGCATCAAGCGCACAAGCATCCACCTTTTGCAAATTCGCTTTTTCAACTTCAGCGTTGAGTTTCATTGGGTCATTTTGCACTGCAGGTTTTAGGCGATTTGAGATCGTTCCTCGTACCGATTTCTCATTCAATTTTAATGGCGTTGCTTTTTCGAACCTTTTTTCCCATATCGTACCGTAAAGATAGCCATCCGAGGGCACTAACTTTTTTTCAAACGCCAATACCGATGCAACACTCGAATCATTTTTTGCCATAATAACACTCCTCCAATTTTTTATTGTTGGTTTTTGCATACATATAAGTCTTGATCCAAATCCGTGCTGTAACTCCACATCATTTCGTCGAGACTTTGAAACCGATACGGCATCTTGAATTCCCCCAGAGTCACGACACTTTCCGCAAATCGATGCTCCTGTGTTTCATCGCGTTGATTCGGTACTTTACCCAGCTCTGATATACCGTGAAACCCGACCGCAATGGGAACGATCCATCCCGGAGCTTTCTCCGCGCGCCATTGCACATTTCCAGTCTCGTCAGCTTTTCCAACATACGAAACCTTGGTTGAATCCAGTACCGCCCCCAGTGCGTCGTTCTCATTATTCATAGCCGCCGTCATCAGATCTCGCCGCTCAACGAGAACATAGCCCGGCATCAGTTTTCGCAGACAAGCTCTGACCTGAGTCAAGTCATTAGCATCTACAAACAGTAATTCAATGTGCCGGAAAGATAATATATCCCCGCCCGCCATTTTCATCCTATGTAGCTGCGATTGCACAAAATCTATCACTTCATTTTTGTTGTCTCCATCGACGCCTGCTACTTCGATCAATAACGAAATTTCCAGATGGCACCGCGCTTCTTCGATAAAAGATGGTCGTTCTCCATCTTTATTTAAAGGGTTGGCTGTCCCGATGATTGATTGAAACGCGTCTCCTTTGCCGCGATAAGTGTGTAAGTGAAAAGTGTGGCAGGAAACGGCTGTTTTCAGCATCGATACCCTTTCCAACCCATTCTGCTGAACACTTCTCTGCAAGGCATGGACAGCACCCAACCATGCGGTCATTGCCGGAAACCCAATAGTATAAGGGCTACTCATCGCATTGGCGTTTTGAATACGTATTCGGTGAATCAGCAAATATGTTTTCATGCCCAATTCTCCTTGTCCTGCAGCATAGCTGTTTCGATGCAGTCGCGCAAAAATGCCAGTTCACTGTCGCCCAATGGAATTTGTTCCTTTTTCATCACTTTCCCATACGAATGTATAAACCAGCGGGCAAATGAAAGTGAGACTTCCTCTAACCATTCCTTTTGCGGCTTTCGTACGTCGGCGAAAAATTCATCCAACCAGATTTTCTGCACGAGTGGTAGTGCGCTAAATGGCTCAGACCAACCGGGTTCCTCTTCCCGCAACTTATAGACGCTAATCATGACGTGGTCAACAATCGCGTTTATGGCTTGTTTAACTTTTTCACGCACAACAAGATTATTTTGTTGATTTGCGAGCAAAGTGTGCAGGCGGCGAAATTCTTCACCAAACCATGCATTTCGCAGCGTATTGGCAAAAAAGTCTCGCCTGGGTCGGCTTACATCTCTGTGCTCTATACTTGGCGGACAAGATGATAAAAAATAAACCCTTCCCCGATTACGAGAATTTAACACACTAATATTTTGCGGTTTTGTTCCACCAAAGCCAACGACGGTAAGATCATGGAGCACTTCATAATCTTGTCCATATTGTTCATTATTCTTATCCCTGACCGCCCATGATTTTTCCCTAATTTCTCTGACTCGCCCCTGCAATTCGCTCACAATTAATGATGGCGTCAGTAGCGATAATAAATGGTATTGATCATCAACCGGAAAATACACCTGTTTCAAACGCTCATCCGACTCCACTTGTTTAACGCGTTGCTTGATGGCAAGAAATTCTTCCCGCAGCTCATTATAGGTTTCTTTGAAGAGGCTTAACTCTGCTCTGATTTCATCACTATCCTGCTCCAGATGGTCTAATATCGTTCTTCCATCGTTCATCTTTATAACCAGAAAGTTATATACGCCAATTGCCGCCGCATTGCCGAAGGCATCAAGATTACACTCAACATGTTCGTATCGTACATTCCCGCTTCGCAAATACCCATCATTGCAAGACGTACTATTGGCAATAATCGGCGCTGCTTTCGCATCTGGATGGGAAAATTTACAGACATGACTTGCCATGGACAATTGCTTGGCCTTTTTCGCCGCATCAGGAATCCATTTTTCGATGGAAAACCGATCTCTTTTGCTTTCATCCTTCTCTGCTTCCAATCGTTTGTTCAGGTACTCAAGAACAACCCCCATATCCATCCCTCCTCAACGTTTTTTTGACAATCCGAACTGGTCTGAGTAACTAAATCTGTTTTGCCCAAGATTGCTCTTGGGAATGCTTATTTCGCCAAATCTTTGGGAAAGCTCCCCCATGCCTTTTGCATCAGCTTGTTCCTGTTCTTCGGGAAAATCACGTCTACCAATCTGCTTGCGCAAGGCCAGCTCATAGTTCCGCGACAACCAACATCGTTCCAGCACAATATTTTCTTTCAACTGCTTTATCCCGTAAACTTCTTCGATTTTCACAAATTCTCCTTGATCCGTCCGTTCATGGAAAATAGCCTTTCCTTTCTCCCACAGCAGATGCAGTTTCACTTCGGGAGCACTGTCGCGAAATCGGTTCACCTGCTGTGGCAAAGCCGTAATCCACCAATATCCTGTCAGCCATCCCTGTAACCCGGCGGGACCGCGCGAAGTATCATCTTTGAAATCATCCATGACTGCATGCTCCAGGTCGGCCAATTGTTCATTAGGCCTCAGATTATTCGGCCTGGAGATTCGCGGAATCGCATTTACCCCTTTGTCCAGCTCAACTTCATCGACTAGCTGCGTCATGTCGTGAGTGGTCAAAAGATGCTCGGTCGTTTCATACCCCGGACGGCAGAACACCGGTTGATTGCATTTTTGTAGCCCTTTCAGGTTATATTGCAAAATGGCAACGTTCGGTTTAGCGATGTCCTCATACATTTTCCGATGTCGCCACACCCGACCGACCAGTTGAATAATCGAGCGATAAGAAGATGGTTCGACTACGGCCCAATCCAGATCGTGATCTCGTCCCACTTCTTCGACGGGTGTCGCCACTAGCACGAACAGAACATGTTCGCCTTTTGCCGCATCGATATGCCTTCTGATGACAGGGTCTTTTAATGCCTTCGGCTCTTCGCCCACCTTTTCCTTGCGTTTGAGCACCGCGTCCAGATGTCGTTCCTGCTCGTGCCGCAGCAGCAATACCTGTCGGCTGTGGTATGCCATCACTTTCGGCGCAAAGCCCTCGCTCCAATCCGCCTCCATCAAATATTGGCTCAGGTCAATGCAAGTCGATATATTGGCAACCCGCACCACCCCGAAAGATACTTTCCTGCCGGTTTTCCGGTCAACGAACGAATGCGCCAAATGCAATTTTTCCGCTTGTTCTTTGATGATTTCAAAATAGCGTTGCTCTATGGATTTGCCGTCCGCAGCACTTTCCAGTTCTCCGTTAGCGTTCAGCAAATGGCCGCAACGAACGATATAGGCGCGTCTCTTAACAATTTGCGCCTTGAGCTTACCGATCCGCCGATTCACAAAACTACTCTGCAACTGAGCAAAGCTTTCACAGCGATCCTGAGTAGTACTGCCCTGCGGAGCTTCGACTTGCGCCGCAAACTCATCGCACCAGACGCAGATAGGCTGTTTGTGAGTATGAAAAAAACTACGGTAGATTTCCCATCCTTCCTGATAGGCCTTATACAGTCCTTCGGCAAGTCCCGGTGGAATCGTTGCTGAGGAAATTGCCAAACTTCGCCCGAGCATCCCGGCGAGATGCACCAACCGCCCGATCGCCGTCAAATCCCTTTTGTCAAAATCGTCCACCTCATCAATAACCAAATCGGAAGACATCAACCGCAGGAACGGCAAAATATATTTGCCGCCTCTTGTCGTTTCGGTGGCCGCAATCATGTGATCAACGGTACAGGCCAAAACTGGTTTGTACAAAAACGCCTTATTTTTATTCGCGATAGCATGTTTTCCTGGCGGAAAAAAAAGATCCAAAAAGTCTGCTGTCGGTCCTTCAACACAATCTATCTCTTCATCCAATAAAGACTCCAGAGACTCGGCCCCGCCCTCATCGTATCCAGCCTCATCCTTACCAGCATTATCATTTTTTTGTTCATGCAGTTCTTTAAATGCTGCTGAACCAATCAGGACAGCCAGTTCGTCTTTATCAAGTCCCACGCGGTCCCGATATTCATCCCCAGTCTGCAACGTGAGAGTTCGCAGCCCCAACGCCAGAATATATCTCAGTCCTTCGCCATCTTCCGATATCGCCTGCATGATTTTTGCGTTTGCTATAGTTTTTCCGCATCCTGTGCTTGCCATGTTTACGACGAACCAACCTTGCCCGCGCTCTTCGGTCACCTGATTTTCCTTGCGGAATTTCTTGATTTTTTCCACGGCTTTATCTTGCCAGGCAAACTCTGCCGGACTTTTTTGTTTAAGCGCTTTTACATCATGGGCTTTTTCCATCTGCTCAGTGAAACGAGCCAAGCTTTGGACTATTTTTAGTGCTTGTTCGGAAACTCTGACCGAATGCTCATCCAGTTTTTGTTTCAAATTGCTTTTGCCGTCTGTGTTGGCAAATAAGCTTTTATTCCCCTTCCAATCTTTTTCGGCATCTTGCGATGAAATATAATGATCGCTCAGCATCAAGCATAATCGCGCTTCATTCATTACTATGCGAAAAGCGCCTTCAGGCAACAGCTTAAGAATATTATCTTTTTCAGCTATGAGCCTTCCGGCCCATTTTTTAGCCTGTTTTGCAAATACAGCCGAATCCTTTAACAACCTCTGCTTAAAATCGAAACACTGATTTACCCTTGAATCAAAGGCGCCATCCAGGTCATTCTTATAACCCCAATGCTCGTCGATCATTTTTAATGCTGTGGAAAAATCATTTCTTTCTGTTTCAGCATAGCTGTTTTGTTCATTTTTATCATACAATGCCGGAAGGCGGTGATGTGACAGCATGATCCACGCGATAGCCTGCGCGATAGGCGGCAATTCGCTCAAAAGACTTTTTTGCCGCCTTTGAACCCGCTTCATCAAGTCAGTTTCATCGAAAGTCCATTGATTTAAGAGACCTAACCACGCATCATCTTCCAACGAGTTTTCCGCTTGCTCAACCAATGCCTGCAATAATGCGCATGAAACCCACTCATGCCTGAGAGGATCGCTTTTTTTGCTTTGTTTGTTGTGTTTATTCAGTTTTGCTTGAAATAAATTCGAAGCTTTGCCCCAATCATGAAGCAGCGCCGCTACTGCAGTCAATGCCTTGATTTGTGGCAGATGAACCCAATCATTTTCCCATTCACTGTGTTGAAGGTTCTTTTGCGTCGTATTGACCGGTACGAGTCCGTCTTGATTAAATTTGTTGCGATTTCCCACGATCCAAACCAATTCGCTGCGACTGCGCGAGCGAATCCAACGACACGAAACGGCGGTGCTTTTTGTCGCACTCTTGCGTAACAAGGTTCTCACCATAGACAGCCCGTCTTCTGTAATCACGCTTTGCCAAGTATCGTCTCCGATTCTATCGGCAAATGCATCCAACACCCGGCGGGTGGATTGATGCGCCTTTTTTTCACAACGGCTAACAAAGATCACCATCATGATTCTTCACCGGAAACACTTGTGCCGAGACTGTGTTGCTTTACCACTTCAAACATAAAATCCAACGCTTTGTGTTCGGTAAACTTCTGTAAACACAACTGCCGAAAATCCTGTTCGGACGTTTTCTCTTTGGCGCAAATAAAAGCCCACGGCAAAACGATGGCGTCTTTTATCAAGTCCGCCACGTCGAAAACCAATGCGCCTCTGCGTGTTTTTCCATGCATAACGGCAAAACCATGCGGAATCCCCAGAACCCAGAGGGTTGAGGCCGCTAACCCATACGCTAAATAGTTTCCATGATTGAGAAAATTGTTTGCCAAATCTCCAGCATCATGTTCCCGAGTAAAGCTGTCAATCTTAGCCGTTCTTGCCGCGTATTTGTAAAGTTGCTTGGTTAGCTGAGCTTCACCGGAAAGAAGCTCCGGCACACTAGCGGAGCACTCAATTCTACCGGCAAAGCCAACTAACGCTTTTTCCACGTTCTGATCGTCACAGTAAAAACTCTGCTCTTTGAGCTCTCGATCTTTGCTCCATACTTTTTTAAGGTAATCAATTCTTGATTTCTGAAACGCCTTGGCAACTTCAAGCCGGTTTTCCGGCTGAAACCAAAAAGACAGCCAGCCCTGGACATATTCAGTGGGACGATATTCGCTCTGTGGCGTCATCCACTCAACTTCAGTGCCGAAAAAAAGTGGAGAAGCGCCACCACCGCAAAACCCGACAAGAACTCCGGCACTTGCCAGTAGTCGCATTGCTGCTTGTGTAACTGAAGTTCCAGTCCCAAGCAATAATACGGTCGTATTTGCAATGGGAATATTCCAATAGCTATTTTCATTTTTCCCTTCGGTCAAATACAGAACTCTGCCATCCTTCTGCATTACACGGCATTTTTCGAGATAATATATGTTTGCCCTTTTCGAATGCAATATTGCTTTAACCTCGGATGAAGAAAACCCTGCACTCATATTTTTTTCTCCCACTACACAAATTTAAATGGGCTATTTTAGAAATGTGTTGAAAATCGATCAGTAATTTTTCGTCTGCAACTCTAGTTCGAACTATCGTTCTATTTTTTGCCTTCGCCACTTAACAAGCTTTCTCCTGCAAATCTTTGGGGATTTTCCGTATCGTGCGAGCAACAGTATGTCGTTCGCGTCGTTCGCGTCGTTCACTCGCCTCCTGACGCCATCTCCAGTTGCAAGGAGAGCCTACTTATTCTTCATGGAATAATCTATTTCTCAACAAGCTATCGACCTTTGCATTTGAACAACTTCACATCTTTACCTTGAATCCTGCACACGTATAGCGCATGGTTGCGGATGGAAAGCAAAGATACTAAGACCCTGCAAGAATATATACGCATGTTACATCGCAATATTGTTTTTGATAACCTCAGCCGAACTATCTAAAGTCCTAAAGGTTCGCGGCTACCGGGGTGATTTCTTAATCCCGCTTATAATTTAGCATATTCTGTAAAAATATGTGCGTACTATATTCGCGCAACCTAAGTCCACGCGAATATAGTACGCACATATTGACCTATCTCCAAACGTTACTATCTGTTTTGTTTCTTTTGGCTTTTATTGTTTTTCAACAGCAACCCATATTTCACTTTCATAATCCGGTGAAGACAAGTCGCCGTCAGGATAAGCCTCAAAATCTATTTCGTTTTTCGGCGCGTAATCCGAGGTCGGGAAAAACTCGGTGTAGATTCTGCGCCAAAGGTCTTGTATTGCATCCGGCATTGCGCCTTTGCATTTGAATATCGCCCATGTTCTGGCGGGAATTTCGTTTATACGGAAGCCGTCAGGCACGGGCGTTTTTCCGTTGTAGCCCGAAGCTATCGAATACGGGAATTCTACAGAACACCCATCTCCATAGCATATACCCAAAATCTGACCGCCAAACTCCGAGCCGCCGCAGTAACCGCACAGCGTTCCGATCGTTCCGTCGGCTTTGGACTGTGTCCAGAATTCCGGTATCTCCTTCAGGTTCGAGTCCTCCCTTGTCGAGAACGTCTTGACTTTTTCAAT
>Ga0316604_10002164_pt1 | contig 15556 bp, 15 predicted proteins | sample OWC_soil_day20_C_FD_207650 | JGI IMG/M metagenome (GOLD analysis project Ga0316604, IMG submission 207650) | Wetland soil microbial communities from Old Woman Creek delta, Ohio, United States - OWC_soil_day20_CT | ecosystem: Environmental > Terrestrial > Soil > Wetlands | place: USA: Ohio... | reverse complement strand
AATCCTCAAGCGGCTTGCCCGCGATGCCTACGTGGGCCCCGCCCCGGACACGACCTACCACTTCGTCGCACGGGCGCCCGAGGGCCACGCCGAACGGCCGGTAGTCGTCGGCTTCGGGCCCTGCGGGCTGTTCGCCGCGCTGGTGCTGGCGCAGATGGGGTTCAGGCCCCTCGTGCTGGAGCGCGGCCGCGACGTGCGCCGCCGGACGCAGGATACCTGGGGGCTGTGGCGGAAGAAGACCCTGGATCCGGAGTCGAACGTGCAGTTCGGCGAGGGCGGCGCCGGCCTCTTTTCCGACGGCAAGCTCTACAGCCAGATCAAGGACCCGAAGTTCTACGGCCGCAAGGTGATGCAGGAGTTCGTGCGGGCCGGCGCGCCGGCGGAGATCCTGTACGTCAGCAAGCCGCATATCGGCACCTTCCGACTGACCGGCGTCGTCACTGCGATGCGCAAGGAGATCCTGGAGCTCGGCGGCGAGGTTCGGTTCGAGAGCAAGGTCACCGACCTGCTGATCGAGAAAGGCCGGATCGAGGGCGTGGTGCTGGAAGATGGGGAGACCGTCCGCAGCCGCCACGTCGTGCTGGCGCTCGGCCACAGCGCCCGCGACACGTTCCGCATGCTTCACCGGCGCGGGGTGTTCCTCGAGCCGAAGGCGTTCTCCGTCGGCTTCCGCATCGAGCACCCGCAGTCGATGATCGACCGGGCGCGCCTCGGCTCGTATGCGGGGCATCCGGCGCTGGGCGCCGCCGACTACAAGCTGGTGCACCACGCGAAGAACGGCCGCGCGGTCTACAGCTTCTGCATGTGTCCCGGCGGCACGGTCGTCGCCGCCACGTCGGAGGCCGGGCGCGTGGTGACCAACGGCATGAGCCAGTACTCGCGCAACGAGCGCAACGCGAACGCCGGCATCGTGGTGGGTATATCGCCGGAACAGGACTTCCCCGGCGGCCCGCTGGCCGGCATCGAGTTGCAGGAGCGCCTGGAGTCGCTTGCGTTCGAACTGGGAGGGCGTGATTACTGCGCGCCGGCGCAGCTCGTCGGCGACTTCATCAGCGGTGTCCCTTCCACCGCTTTCGGCGAGATCCAGCCCTCCTACCAGCCCGGCGTCAGGCTCGGCGACCTTGCTCCGCTGCTGCCGCCCGAGGCGATCGAGGCCATCCGCGAGGCGCTGCCCGAATTCGGAAGGCAGATTCGTGGCTTCGATCGCGACGATGCGGTGCTGACCGGGGTCGAGACCCGCACGTCGTCGCCGGTGCGCGTGACGCGCGACAAGGAGACGATGCAGAGCCTCAATATCCGCGGCCTGTATCCCGGCGGCGAAGGCGCCGGCTACGCGGGCGGCATCCTGTCGGCCGGCGTGGATGGCATCAGGATCGCCGAGGCAGTCGCCCTCTCGATGCTCGCCGAGGCCCCCTCAACGAACGCCACCGCCGGTGCTGCCACGCCATGAAGCTCGACGACGTCAGGAGACTGCACCAGAAGAAGTTCCGCGACCAGCTCGGGCACTTCCTGGTGGAGGGCGAGCACCTCGTGCTGGAGCTGCAGAAGGCGGCGCGCAATGACGCGGCGTTGCTGAAGTCGAGGCTGTATGTGACGCAGGCCCGGGCCGGCTGGCAGGGCCCGCTGGACACCCAGGTCGTCACGGACGCACAGATGGCGAGGATTTCGGATACCCGCGAACCCCAGGGGTTGATTGCCGTGGTGCCGAGGCTGCCAGCACCCGCGCCCCGGGACGGCGAGCGCGCGATCTACCTGCACGAGGTCCAGGATCCGGGCAACCTCGGCACCATCCTGCGCACGCTGGCGTGGTTTGGAGGCTTCCGGTGCCTGCTTGGCCCCGGCAGCGTCGATCCGTACAACCCCAAGGTGGTGCGTGCCAGCATGGGCGCGATCTTCCACGTGCCCATCGAGACCGACGTCGCGCTCGACTCGTTGCGCGGTCGCTTTGCCCGGATCGCCTGCCTGGCCATGCAGGGCGAGCGCCTGCCCTCCGACAGGTTCAGGGACCACGACTGCTACCTGTTCGGCAACGAGGCCCGGGGCCTTCCCGGCGACTCGCTTGCCGGCCTCGGCGCGCAGTCCTTCACCGTGCACGGTTGTGGCGCGATCGAGTCGCTGAACCTGGCTGCGGTGGTGAGCATGTGCCTGTACGAGCTGAACCGCTAAAGGGGACGCTACCGTTTTCGAAGAGGCGTATGCTCGGTCCCCACTGACCAACAACAACACGACTGTCAGAGGGGGGAATTTCATGGACAGGCGCGATTTTTTCCGGTCGTCGCTCGCGGCGGCCGTGGCGGCCTCGCTTCCTTTCAGCCGCGTCCTGGCGGCGGCCCAGCCCGTCGCGGCCGACATCCAGGCCGTGACCGGTGGCGGCGGCACCACGGTACTCGACAAGGCCTCGGTCCAGGCGCTGAAGGACAGCCTGCGCGGTGCGTTGCTGTTGCCCGGCGAGCCCGGTTACGACGTGGCGCGCCGCGTGCTGAACGCTTCGATCGACAAGCATCCCGCGCTGGTCGTGCAGCCGACCGGCGCCGCGGACATCCGCAGCGCCGTCACCTTTGCACGCGAACACCAGCTGCTGCTGGCGGTGAAGTGCGGTGGCCACAGCTACGCCGGCAAGTCCACCTGCGATGGCGGCATGCAGATCGACCTGTCGAGCTTCCGCGCGGCGCGCGTCGATGCGCTCTCGCGCACGGCCTACGTCGCCGGCGGCAGCCTGCTCGGCGAACTCGACCACGAGGCCATGGCGCTGGGGCTCGTTACCACCGCCGGCACGGTCTCGCACACCGGGGTCGGCGGACTGACCCTCGGCGCCGGTTTCGGGCGCCTGGCGCGTCGTTTCGGGCTGGCGCTCGACAACGTCAAGGGGCTGGACATCGTCACCGCCGACGGCCGCCTGCTGCACGCGAGCGACAGCGAGAACGCGGACCTGTTCTGGGCCTTGCGCGGCGGCGGGGGAAACTTCGGCGTCGTCACCTCCTTCGAGTTCGGCCTCCACCCGATGCAGCGCCAGGTCATCGGCGGCAACGTCGTGTTCCCGATCAGCCGGGCGCGCGAGTTGCTGGCGTTCTATGCCGACTTCAGCCTCGGCGCCCCGGACGAACTGTATGTGGATGCCGTCATGCAGGTGCCGCCGGCGGGCAAGGACGGCACCTTCGTCATCCACGTGTGCCACTCCGGTCCGGCTGCGGACACCGACCGGGTGCTGGCACCGCTCAGGAAGCTCGGCGCGCCACTCGCGGACACGATCAAGGCCGTGGACTACGTGGCGCTGCAGCGAACCTGGGACAACACCGACCCGCGCAACGAGGGCGAGTACCTGAAGTCGGGATTCATCAACGACTTTCCCGCCGACCTGGTGGAGGCCATCGCCAGCGGCTTCTCGCCGCACCCGGACCGCAGCACGGTGGTCTTCTTCCAGCACTCGGGCGGCGCCATCGGGCGCGTGGCCGCCAATGCGACCGCGTTCCCGCACCGCAAGTCGCGCGCCAACATGTTCGCGGTCGTCTCCTGGCCGCTCGAGAAGGACGGTTCGCCACACGTTCGCTACGTGAAGGACTACTGGAAGACGCTCGAGCCCTTCACCGACGGCTACTACACGAACGAGGTCGCCAACGAGGCGCAGACGATCGTCGATGCCAATTACCAGGGCAACCTGCCACGGTTGCGTCAGGTCAAGGCAAAGTACGACCCGACCAACCTGTTCAGGTTGAACGCGAACATCAAGCCGGCCTGAAATGGCCTGATGGGGGACGCTACCCTTTTGCCCGGTCGGAAAGGGTAACGTCGCCTTTTCAAATAGTTGCACGCGAGGCGCGGGCCCCGTGTATGATGCGCCGCATCAAATCAGGGTCGCGCGGTCAGCGCCCCCTTTGTCTCGAAGCCAGCGCCACGACGGCGCGCTCGAAAACGACAACCCCTTCTCGCTACTGACCGCCCCGGGGCATGCCCCGTGCAGCGAGTCACTTTCCAAGGATTTTTCAATGTCATTCTCCGTTCTCGGGCTCGAGCCCGAGCTGGTCCGTGCCGTGTCCGACAAGGGCTACGAGACCCCCACCCCCATCCAGAAGCAGGCCATCCCGGCCGTGCTCGAGGGCCGCGACGTGCTGGCCGGCGCCCAGACGGGCACCGGCAAGACCGCCGGCTTCGTGCTGCCGCTGCTGCAGAAGCTTGCCAGGTCCGAGGGCCGGGCCCCGCGCGTGCTGGTGCTGACCCCGACCCGCGAGCTCGCCGCCCAGGTGGCGCAGAGCGCGAAGGACTATGGCGCGCACAAGAACCTGCGCACCCTGGTCATCTTCGGCGGTGTCGGCGAGCAGCCGCAGATCAACGCCCTGCGCAACGGCTGCGACATCCTGGTCGCGACGCCCGGCCGCCTGCTCGACCTCGCCAGCCGCCGTTTCGCGGACCTGTCGCAGGTCCAGCACTTCGTCCTCGACGAGGCCGACCGGATGCTGGACATGGGCTTCATCCACGACATCCGCCGCGTGATGCAGATGCTGCCGTCGGTGCGGCAGAACCTGCTGTTCTCGGCGACCTACAACGACGACATCCGCACGCTGGCCACGCGGTTGCTGCGCAACCCCGTGCACATCGAGGTGACGCCGCGCAACAGCACGGTCGAGCGCGTCGAGCAGCACGCCTTCCGCGTGCCCAAGGAGCACAAGCGCCACCTGCTGGTGCACCTGTTCCAGAATGGCGCCTCCGACGAGGGCCCGTGGTCGCAGGCACTCGTGTTCACGCGCACCAAGCACGGCGCAAACAAGCTGTCGCAGCAGCTCGAGGCCGCCGGCATCAGGTCGTCGGCGATCCACGGCAACAAGAGCCAGGCCGCGCGCGTGAAGGCGCTGGCCGACTTCAAGGCCGGCAGGATCACAGCGCTGGTCGCGACCGAGGTCGCCTCCCGCGGTCTCGACATCAAGGAACTGCCGCAGGTCGTCAACTACGAGCTGCCGAACGTGCCCGAGGACTACGTGCACCGCATCGGTCGCACCGCCCGCGCCGGCGCCACGGGCCGGGCCGTCTCGCTGGTCGCTCCCGATGAGGGCGGCCTGATGCGGGACATCGAGCGGACCATGAAGCAGACCGTGCCCGTCAGGGACACGCCGCAATTCGCGATCGTGCAGCACGCCCAGGCCGAGAAGCCCGAAGCGTCGCGCAGCCACGGCCAGCCTGGCGCGCGGCATGAACGGCATGCGCCCGCCGGCCACGGTGGCCAGCGTCCCGCCCAGGGCGGCCAGGCCCGCAAGCCGGCCGCACACCAGGGCGCGCGTCGCGGCAGCTGGTCATCCGGCAGGCCCGGCGGCCGCAGCGGGGGCTTCCGGGCGGGTCGAGCCTGAGTAAAGGGGACGCTGCCTCTTTCTGCCGATCGCCGGCGGAAGCGTAGCGTTCGCTTTCAACCTCCGGCAATTGCCCCGACGATGAAGAACGGCTCCGCGCCCGACGCCACCGCTTCCGGCAACGGCGTGTCGGGCGGCACGTGGGACAGGTCCTCGCTGCACGCAAAGAACCGCACCAGCGGGCGTCGTTGACGCGTCGCGTGGTCGCGAACCGTGCCACGCAGCATGGGGTACCGGGCCTCGAGCGCGTCGAGGGCCGACGCCAGGGTGACCGTGCCGCCCACCTCGAGTGCGACCTCGCCATCGACGCGGGCCAGCGTCCTCAGGTGCGGCGGAAGCACGACGCGGATCACGGCAGCGTCTGCACCTCGACCGACAGCACCGGGGGCAGGTCGCGCACGATCGGCTCCCAGTGATCGCCGCCGTCCGGCGACGCGTAGACCTGTCCGCCCGTCGTCCCGAAGTAGATGCCGCAGGGATCGAGCAAGTCCACGGCCATCGCATCGCGCAGCACGTTGACGTAGCAGTCCTTCTGCGGCAGCCCGCTGGTCAGGGCCTCCCAGTCGTTGCCCCCCTTGCGGCTGCGATACACGCGCAGCTTTCCCTCGGGCGGATAGTGCTCGTAGTCGCTCTTGATCGGCACCACGTACACGGTTTCGGGTTCGTGGGCGTGGACCGCCATGGCGAAGCCGAAGTCGCTCGGCAGGTTGCCGCTCACCTCGTGCCAGCTCGCGCCGCCGTCGTCGCTGCGCATCACGTCCCAGTGCTTCTGCATGAACAGCGTCTGCGGGCGCGACGGGTGCATGGCGATGCGGTGGACGCAATGACCGACCTCGGCCGTCGGGTCGGGAATGTACTGGGAGGTCAGGCCCCGGTTGATCGGCTGCCAGGTCCTGCCGCCGTCGTCGCTGCGGAACGCGCCGGCCGCGGAGATCGCGACGTAGATCCGGTTGGGGTCCCGGGGGTCGAGCAGGATGGTGTGCAGGCACATGCCGCCCGCCCCAGGCTGCCACTTCGGCCCCGACTCGTGGCCGCGCAGCCCCGCCAGCTCGTGCCATGACTTGCCGCCGTCCGTGGTGCGGAACAGGGCGGCGTCCTCCACCCCGGCATAGACCACGTCGCGATCGGCCGGCGACGGCTCTAGGTGCCAGACGCGCTTGAACTCCCAGGGCCGCTGCGTCCCGTCGTAGTGCTGGTGCGTGGTCAGGGGCCGGCCGGATTCCGGCGAGGTGTCGTAGACGAACTTGTTGCTCTCGCCTTGCGGCATCGGCGGTCCGTCCGGCGCGCCCGCCGCCTCGGCGGGCACCGCAACCTCCGACCCGGGCTGCTCCCAGGTCTCGCCGCCATCGCTCGAGCGCTGGATCACCTGGCCGAACCAGGTGCTCGTCTGCGAGGCGTAGATGCGCGCCGGGTCGGCCGGCGAGCCCTTCATGTGGTAGATCTCCCAGCCGGCGAAGTGCGGGCCCGCAACGGACCACTGCCTGCGCTTGCCGTCGGCGCGCAGGATGAAGGCGCCCTTCCTGGTGCCCACAAGAACGCGGATCGTGCTCACGTTGAATCCCCCCCCGGGTCGTCGTCGTGTCGCGCGGAAAAAGGATGCTCCCGCGGGGGCGGCTTGTCGAGCCACCGCCGGGCCGGGAACCGGTCGGCGCTCAGGCGGGGTCGCGCTTCCGCCGGGCGAGCCAGCTGTCCAGCTGGTTGGCGAAGGCCTGGCGGTCCGCCGGTCCCAGCGGCGGCGGGCCGCCGGTCTGCACGCCGCTGGCGCGCATCGTGTCCATGAAGTCGCGCATGTTGAGCAGGGAGCGGATCGTGTCGGCGGAATACAACTCGCCGCGCGGATTGAGCGCGCTGCCACCGCGCGCGATCACGTCGGCGGCGAGCGGGATATCGGCGGTGACGACGAGGTCGCCCGCCGCCACGCGGCTCATGATCTCGGCGTCCGCCACGTCGAACCCGCCGCGGACCTGGAGCAGCCGGATGTTCGGACGCCTCGGCACCGCCATGGCGTGGTTGGCGACCAGCACCAGCTGCTCGCCGGTCCGCTCCGCGGCCCGGAACAGGATGTCCTTGACCGGCCGCGGACAGGCGTCGGCGTCCACCCAGATCGGCATCGAGACCTCCGCCGCGCCGGGCGCGCTGCCTGGCCGGCCGCGGCGAGTGTAAAGTAACGGCGTCGCCGGCGCGATGAACCGGCTGGCAGCGGACGGGACACCCAGCAGTGCACTACCAGACGGACGTGGTCGTCGTCGGCGCCGGCATCGCCGGCATTGCCGCTGCGCACGAGCTCCTGGGCCGTGGTCGGCGCGTGCTGCTGCTCGACCGCGACGCCGAAGAGAACCTGGGCGGCCTCGCCAAGGAAAGCTTCGGCGGCATCTGGTTCGCCGGGACGCCCCTGCAGCGCAAGTACGGAATCCACGACAGCCCCGAACTCGGGCTGGCGGACTGGATGGCCTTCGGCGAACTGGGTCCGGAGCACCGCTGGCCCCGCGCCTGGGCAGAAGCCTATGTCGAGCGCTGTATCCCCGAGGTCTACGACTGGCTGCGTGGCCTGGGCATCGAATTCATGCCGATGCCCATGTGGGTCGAGCGCGGGCTGCACGTGCCGGGCAACTCCGTGCCCCGCTGGCACATCGTCTGGGGCACCGGTCACGTCCTGGCCGTCAAGCTCGCCGCGCAGCTGCTCGCACACCCCGCGCAGGACCTGCTCAGCTGCCATTACGGGCATCGCGTCGACACGCTGGTGACGAGCGACGGCCGCGTCACCGGCTGCCGTGGCATCGTCGAGTCCTCCGGCGAGGAGTTCGAGGTCGAGGCCGAGGCGGTCATCGTCGCCGCCGGCGGCATCAACGGCGACATCGACCGCGTGCGCGCGAACTGGCACGCTGACTGGGGACGGCCGCCGCAGGTCATCCTGAACGGCTCGCACAAGTTCGCGGACGGCCGCCTGCACGACGCGGCCGCCGGGGCCGGCGCGGCCATCACTCACCTCGACTGGCAGTGGAACTACGCGGCAGGGGTGCGGCACTGGCGCCCGCGCAAGCCGGGACACGGCCTGTCGCTGGTTCCGCCCAAGTCGGCCCTGTGGCTCAACTGGCGTGGCGAGCGCATCGGCCCGATGCCGCTCGTGACCGGCTACGACACCCACGACCTGGTCGCGCAGGTCTGCCGCCAGGAGCGCGGCTACTCCTGGCAGCTGCTCAACCGCAGGATCGCGCTCAAGGAGCTCGCGGTTTCCGGTTCGGAGTTCAACCCCTCCTTCCGCGACCAGAAGCGCCTCGCGGTCGCCCGCGACCTGCTGCGGGGCAATCGCTGGCTGTACGAGGAACTGACCGCCAACTGCGAGGACATCGTCATCGCCAACACGCTGCCGCTGCTGGTCGAGCGCATGAACGAGCTGGTCGGCGACGGCTCGGTGGACCTCGACGCGGTCACCGAGGCTGCGACCCGCTACGACGAGCGCATCGGGCGCGGGCCGCGCTTCCACAACGACGAGCAGCTGCGGCGCATCGAGTTCGCCCGGCGCTGGACCGGCGATCGCCTGCGCACCTGCAGGTTCCAGAAGATCCTGGACCCGAAGGCCGGCCCGCTGGTGGCGATCCGGGAGTTCATCATCAGCCGCAAGAGCATGGGCGGACTGCAGACGGACCTGGAGTCGCGCGTCCTGGACCTGCACGGCAGGCCCATACACGGACTGTTCGCCGCCGGCGAGGCCGCCGGCTTCGGCGGCGGCGGCATGAACGGCAAGCGCGGCCTCGAGGGCACGTTCCTCGGCGGCTGCCTCTTTGGCGGGCGGATCGCAGGGAAGGTCGCATGAGCAGGCGTTTCAAGGATGCCTTGAACATCGACGAACTGCGGGAGATCGCCCGCCGGCGGGTGCCGCGCTTCGCCTTCGACTACGTGGACGGCGGCGCCGAGGACGAGCGGACGCTCGCCGGCAACCGCGCCGCCTTTGAACGCCTGCGGTTCCGCCCGCGAACGATGGTGGACGTCTCCGTGCGGGACACCGCGACCACGATCCTCGGCCACCCGGCGTCGTTCCCGGCCATCGTCGGACCGACCGGGCTGAACGGCCTGCAGTGGCCGAACGGGGATCTCGCGATCGCGCACGCCGCGGCGGCGGCGGGACTGCCCTTTGCCATGTCCACGGTGTCCATGAGTTACATCGAGGACCTCGCCAGGGCGGCTTCCGGCCGGCTCTGGCTGCAGGCCTACGTGTTCCGCGAGCGGGAGATCAGCGACCGGCTCATCGATCGCGCGGAAACGGGTGGCTGCGACGCCATCATCATCACCAGCGACTTCCCCACCCCGGGCAAGCGCGAACGGGACCTTCGCAGCGGCCTGCTGCCGAAGCAGGAGTTCCCGCTCCGCACTACGCTCGACATCCTCCGGCACCCCCGGTGGATCCTGACGGTCGCCCGCAACAAGCCGCGCTTCGTAAACGTCGAACGCGAGCTCGGTCCCGGCGCGAACGTGAACAACTTCGTCGGCCACAACATGTTCGACCCGTCGCTCGACTGGGACGACCTGGCGCGCTTCCGCGACCGCTGGAAGCGCAAGCTGCTGCTGAAGGGCGTGCTGCGTGCCGACGACGCGGAGCGCGCGGCAGCGCTTGGCGTTGACGGCGTGTGGCTGTCCAATCACGGCGGCCGGCAGCTGGACGGGGCCATCAGCGGCATGGACGCGCTGCCCGAGGTCATCGACGCGGTCGGCCGGCGGCTCGCGATCATCGTGGACGGCGGGGTGCGCCGCGGCTCCGACATCGCCAAGGCGGTCGCCCTCGGGGCCACCGCCGTGGCGCTCGGCCGCGCGCCGGTCTACGGCCTGGGTGCCGGCGGCGAGGCCGGCGCTGCGCGCGCGCTCGAGATCCTGCGCGACGAGTTCGACCGGACGCTGGCACTGACCGGCTGCCGTGCCGTCGCCGACCTGACGCCGGACCTGGTGACGCGATGAGGAGGGGCCGGACCCCACTCGGTCCCCGCAGCGGGGACGGAGTGGGGTCTGACCCCTCTCGAGGGAACGCTTCGCATGTCCGGTGAACTGCAGCCTCGGCGCACCATCCGGAGCTTCGTGCAGCGCGCCGGGCGCATCACGCGTGCGCAGGAGCGCGCGCTGGAAGAGCTCTGGCCGCGCGTCGGCATCGCGTACGCCCCCGGGGTGCTCGACCTCGACACCGTATTCGGCCGGCGTGCGCGACGCGTGCTGGAGATCGGCATCGGCGACGGCGAGACCCTGCTTGCGCTCGCGGCGGCGCATCCCGACACGGACTTCCTGGGCGTCGAAGTGCACCGCCCGGGCGTCGGCCACTGCCTGCTCGGCATCGAGGCCGCCTCGCTCGGAAACGTCCGGCTGGTCGCCCACGACGCGGTCGAGGTGCTCGAACACCAGCTGCCGGACGCGTCGCTCGACGAGCTGCTGCTCTACTTCCCGGACCCGTGGCCGAAGAAGCGCCACCACAAGCGGCGCATCGTGCAGCCGGGCTTCGTCGAGCTCGTCGCGCGCAAGCTCAGGCCCGGCGGCGTGTTCCGCCTCGCGACCGACTGGGCGCCCTACGCAACGCACATGCTCGAGGTGCTGCGGGAAAGCGCGTCCTTCGCCAACGCCTCGCCTGCCGGCGACTACGTACCGCGTCCCGGGAGCCGCCCCCTGACGAAATTCGAGCGCCGCGGCGAGCGGCTGGGGCACGAGGTATTCGACCTGGAGTTTCGCCGCAGGTGACAGGGGCCTGACCCCTGCTACGCGAACGCGCCCTTCAGGCCGTCGACCATGAACTGCACGGCGAGCGCCGCGAGCACCACGCCGGTGAGGCGACTGACGACGTGCGCGCCCGTCACGCCCATCACGCGGTTCACGAGGGGCGTCAGCAGCAGCAGCGCCAGGGTGATGAGCAGCACCAGCGCGATGACCACGAGCAGCCCGGCCGTCATCAAGGGGTCCGGCTTCAGGGTGCCGAAGGTCAGCAGCACGGTGGCCAGGGCGCCAGGCCCGGCAATGAACGGGAACGCCAGCGGGAACACCGAGATGTCGGCGCGCTGCTGGACCTCGTTCTTCTCCTCGCGGGTCGTCTTGGTGCCCGACTCCCGCGCGAAGACCATCTCCAGCGCGATCAGGAACAGCATCACGCCGCCGGCGATGCGGAAGGCGTCGATGCTGATGCCCATCATGCGGATGAACCACGCGCCGGCAAGCGCGACGAGCGCCAGCACCACGCCCGACACGGTGACGGCCTTCAGGGACATCTTGCGCCGGTAGCGCTCGCTCGCACCGTCGGTCAGGCTGGCGAACACGGGCACCAGGGTGACCGGCTCCACCACCACGAACAGCAGCACGAAGAATTTCACCAGCTCGTCGATCATTCGTAATCCGCCGGCTCCACGCCCTCGGCCAGTACGACGTGCCCGGCAGCGATTTCGATCGGGATCGACACCAGCGACTTGCCCAGGCAGGCGCCGCTTATGCAGTAGCCGCTCTCGATGTCGAACAGTGCCCCGTGCGAGCCGCAGACGATCAGCGTCCGGTCCGACGTCAGGAACTCGTCCGGCTTCAGGTTCAGCCGATGCCTGACGTGCGGGCAGCGATTGAGATAGGCATGGATCCGTTCGCCCTTGCGCACCAGGAAGCCCGACAGCGGCCAGGGGCCTTCGCCCACCAGGAAGCCGCGGCTGGACCGGTCCGCCAGGTCGTCGACCGCGCACAGCACGCGTTCGTTATCGAGGGTCACTTTCACGCCTGCCGTCCCATCAGCCCTTCCTGCCGGCAGTCCCCAGCGCGCTGTCTATCATGCCACCGCGCATCATGTACCAGAACAGCAGGATGCCCGGCAGCGCCAGCGCCGTCGTCAGCAGGTAGAAGTTCACGTAGCCGAGGCCCTCGATCAGCCCGCCCGCCGTGGTGCCGGTCAGCACGCGGCCGAGGACGCTCGCCGCCGCGGAGATCAGCGCGTACTGCGTGGCGGTGAACTGCAGGTTGCACAGGGCCGAGAAATAGGCGACCACGACCACTCCGCCGTAGCCGCTCGCGAAGTTCTCGAAGCCGATCGCGGCCGCCAGGCCGGAGTTGCTGTGGCCCGCCGCTGCGAGCAGCGCAAAGCTCAGGTTCGAGACGCACATCAGGACGAGCGCGACGAGCACGGAACGCTTCAGCCCCATCCTCGCGTAGAGGATGCCGCCGACGAAGATGCCGGCCAGGTAGGCCCAGAAGCCGAAGCCGACGTCGTAGATCGCGATCTCGTCGTTGCTGTAGCCGAGGTCGTTGAACAGCAGGCGGAACGTGAGGTTGGCGAGCGTGTCACCGATCTTGTGCACCAGGATGAAGAGCAGCACGAGCCAGGCGCCCGAGCGTTGCATGAACTCCGCGAACGGGCCGACGATGGACTGCCAGACGGCCGCCAGGCCGCGCTTCTCGATGCTGACGACGTGACGTGGAGGCTCGCCGACGATGAGCCCGGTCAGCATCGCCGGCAGCGCGAACGCGGCACAGGCGACGTAGGCCGTGGCCCAGCCCCAGCGCGCGGCCACGACCAGGGCCAGCGCCCCCGCGGCCGCCGAACCGATGCGCCAGCCGTACTGCGACATGCCCGAACCGACACCGAGCTGGTAAGGCTTCAGCGTCTCGATGCGGTAGGCGTCGATGACGATGTCGTAGGTGGCGCCGGCGACGCCGACCAGCACGGCCGCGACCACCGTGGCCTGGAGGCCCGAGCCGGGTTCGACGAGCGCCAGGTTCACCACCGCCGCGATCACCGCGACGCCGGCCAGCAGCAGCCAGGACACGCGCTGGCCGAGACGGCCCAGCAGCGGGATGCGCACGCCGTCCACGATCCACGCCCAGAAGACCTTCAGGTTGTAGACGAGGAAGGCGAGCGAGAACGCCGTGACGGTCCGCTTGTCGATGCCGTCCTGCGCGAGTCGCGTGGTCAGCGTGGCGCCGATCATCGCGTAGGGGAAGCCGGACGAGACGCCGACGAAGAAGGCGGCCAGGGACTCCTTCTCGAGATAGGGCCTCAGCGCGGCCCAGGGCCCGCCGCTGCTGCGCGGCGGCGGCGCGACGTCGCTCACAGCGCGTAGTCCATGATCAGCGGCGCATGGTCCGAGAAGCGCCGCTCCTTGTAGATCCGCGCCGCGCGCGGCGCGCCGGCGAGCGACGGACTGAGCAACTGGTAGTCGATGCGCCACCCGACGTTCTTCGCCCAGGCCTGGCCGCGGTTCGACCACCAGGTGTACTGCTCGGGCCGGTCGTCCACCGCGCGAAAGGCGTCGATGAAGCCGACCTGGTCGAAGACCGTGTCGAGCCAGGCGCGTTCCTCGGGCAGGAAGCCGGAGTTCTTCTGGTTCGAGCGCCAGTTCTTCAGGTCGATGGGCTTGTGAGCGATGTTGAAGTCGCCGCAGAGCACGTAGTCGCGCCGCCTGCGCCTCAGCGACTTCAGGTACGGCAGGAACGCCTCCAGGAACCTGAACTTGGACGCTTGCCGGTGCGGACCGGAGGACCCCGACGGCAGGTACAGCGACACCACCGACAGCCGCCCGAAGCGCGCCTCCAGGTAGCGGCCCTCGCGGTCGAACTCCTCGACGCCGAAGCCGCGGATCACCTCGTCCGGCTCCGCCTTCGAGTAGACCGCCACCCCGCTGTAGCCCTTCTTGTCGGCGTCGAAGTAGTGGCAGTGGAATCCGGCTGGCCGGAAGTCGCCGTGGTCGAGCTGGTGCTCCTGGGCCTTGGTCTCCTGCAGGCAGACCACGTCGGCGCGCTGCCGCGGCAGCCAGTCGAACAGGCCCTTGCGGGCGGCGGAACGGATGCCGTTGCAGTTGAGGGTGACGATGCGCATTGTGGGCCCCGGGCGAAGGCGCAATCATACGCGCCTGTCGCCGGAGGATCCGAATGGAAGCGTACCAGCAGGAGTTCATCGAGCTCGCCCTCGCCCACCAGGTCCTGCGGTTCGGCGAGTTCACGCTGAAGAGCGGGCGCGTCAGCCCCTACTTCTTCAACGCGGGGCTGTTCAACAGCGGCGGCGCCGTCTCGACGCTCGGCCGCTGCTATGCGCGCGCGGTCGTGGACTCGAAGCTGCCTTTCGACATGCTGTTCGGCCCCGCCTACAAGGGCATCCCGCTGGCGACCGCCGCCGCCATCGCGCTGGCCGACTGGCACGACCGCAGCGTGCCCTTTGCGTTCAACCGCAAGGAGGCCAAGAAGCACGGCGAGGGCGGCAGCATCGTGGGCGCCCCGCTCGCCGGCCGCGTCCTGATCGTGGACGACGTCATCTCCGCCGGGACGGCCATCCGGGAGTCCATCGAGATCATCCGGGCCGCCGGCGCCACCCCGGCGGGCGTGGCGGTCGCCCTCGACCGGCAGGAACGGGGCCAGGGCGCCCTGTCGGCGGTCCAGGAGGTTCAGCGGGCCTTCAGCATTCCGGTGATAAACATCATCACGCTGGACGACCTGATCGCCCACCTGGCGATGGCGGAACGCGACGGGGAGCTCGCCGCGCTCCGGAACTACCGCCGCCAGTGGGGCGTCGAAGCGGAAGCGTGAACTGGTCCCGGTTGCCGCGCCCGGCGGGCGGCAGAATATGTCGCCAGAGGTAACGATGATGAAAATGCCCTTGTTGCGCTCGGTGCTGCCCATCGTGCTGCTCGCCCTGGCGAGCGGGCCGGCGGCCGCGCAGAAACTCTACAAGTGGGTCGACGAGAACGGGCAGGTGCACTACGGCGACAAGATCCCGCCCGAGTACGCGAACCAGGACCGCGAGGTCCTGAACAAGCAGGGCCTGTCGGTCGGCCGCGAGGAAGGCGCCGAGACGCCCGAGGAAGCGCGCGCCCGCGAGGAGCGGGAGAAGCAGGCCAAGGCAGCCGCGGACCGGGCCCAGCGCGACCGCATGCTGCTCGCCACCTACCAGAACGTGGACGAGATCGAGCAGCTGCGCGCGCGGCGCCTCGACCAGATCGACGCGCAGATGATCATCCAGGAGCAGTCGCTGGCGAACCTCAAGGCGCGGCACGCGGACAAGCTGAAGCAGGCCAGCCGCTACCAGCCCGCCAACAAGGACCCCAAGGCGCAGCCGATGCCGGAGGGCATGGCCGAGGACATCGCGCGCGCCGAATCCGACCTGCGCACCCAGCAGCTGAACCTGGACAAGCGGCGCAAGGAACGCGTCTCGCTGAACGCACAGTTCGACGCCGACGTCGCGCGCTTCAAGGAACTGAAAGGCATCAAGTAGTCATGGGTACCAG
>Ga0316604_10002163_pt1 | contig 15566 bp, 12 predicted proteins | sample OWC_soil_day20_C_FD_207650 | JGI IMG/M metagenome (GOLD analysis project Ga0316604, IMG submission 207650) | Wetland soil microbial communities from Old Woman Creek delta, Ohio, United States - OWC_soil_day20_CT | ecosystem: Environmental > Terrestrial > Soil > Wetlands | place: USA: Ohio... | reverse complement strand
ATAAGCAATTACTTTTTTCATCATTTTCTTCACAATAACCACTCCCTGCGATCTTTTATATTCATAGTATATCTGCAAAATGTGACAAAACTATGAAGGGTTTGTGAAGATACAATGAAATTCCGTATACCCGGACATCATCTCGTACAGTGTCAAGTCTTATCAGCACGCTTAACATTCGCCAATTTATCAGGGATGACCTGGTCAAATTTAATAAAAAACTGCTCAAGCGTTTTCATAATGACTGACTTATTCCCAATACCTCCAATCATACTACTATCCTTTCCCATTTCAACAAACTTGCCGTTATACAAATACATGCCGGTATTCCTGTCTATTACCTTAACAGGAATAGATGCGGTCACTTTTTTGCCTACCGTAAAAAAAGTAATAACATCTCTTACAACAAATGGTTCCACTTCAATCAACAGCAATGCATCAGCTTCAATTCCCTTGGTGGCATCTAAAATATCAGGCCGCTCGGCCATAGTGATACTTTGCATTCCCATCGAAGCCATCTTTTCTTTATAAGCATCTCCAGGAACTATCTCCCAGCGATTAACCGCAATTTTCTTTATATGTTCAAAAATTTTTGCATCAATTTCTCCATTGTAATCGGTTTTTGCATTATTGATATAAATTAACGCAACACGCGGCAATGTACCTACGTTTTCAGTTGGGTTTCCTTTCAGAATTTCAGAAGTTTTTTCTAAAATATTTGTTTCTTTATTAGAGTCTTCCGCCGCCCAAACCGTACCAAACGATAAGCCCAATAACAACAAACAGAAAATCAATGTTTTTTTCATCGTTCCTCACTCCTGTCGTAATTATAATACAAATTATTCCTAATAAAATTATACCATTCTGTTCTTGAAATGGCAAAATATTAAAAAAATTCTAACTACACTTGCAAAACAAGCTCCTTGTCAAACTGAATTTTTCGCAAAAAATCCAGAGGATATGAAACCTCTGGATTTACTATTTTTACCTGCAGAAGTGATGCGATTTTTAGAACTGGCTTATTAATCTAATTCATTATAACCGCAGACCACTTGCGCAACCGATTTTGCCGCCACAATCAGGGCATCCTCGTCGATATCAAATTTGGGATTGTGGTTAAAGTACGCTTTATCCACCCCTTTGGGCTTACAGCCAATAAAGAAGAAACAGCCAGGAATTTTTTCCGCATAGTAGGCAAAATCTTCTGACCCTGAAATCATTGGAAATTCAATAACCTGCTTTATATCTGGGTCATTCATATTTTCCAGGCTAGCTTTAACGGCCGCCGTAACCTTGGGGGCATTGTATAATGGCGGATAATCATGAGTATAAACAAGCTCACATTGAACCTCGAATTCTACTTCAATCCCATTGACAATGCGGCATAGTTCTTTTTCGATGATCTGTTGTGTTTCAACCGTCATATAGCGAACATCGCCTTCGAGTTCGACCCGGTCTTTGATGATATTAAAAGAACCTTTGCCATCGAAGGAACCAATGGTTATCACTCCGACATCAAAAGGATTTAACCGACGGCTAATGACGGTTTGAACTGAGGTAACAAAATATGCGCCGGCAACAATCGCATCATTGGCCATGTGTGGGGAAGACCCGTGGCCACCCACACCCTGAATTCCTAATTTGAAATAAGATCTTCCTGCCATCGCATAACCGCTGCGATAACCAACAACACCTGCTTCAGCAATTGGAAACAGATGCGTGCCAAAAATAGCATCCAGATCATCCAGTACACCTGATTCAAGGATGCTCTTTGCCCCGCCTGGCGGCGTCTCTTCGGCATGCTGGTGGATAATTTTGATCGTACCCGCAAGCGATGCTTTAAGCTGAATTAGACAATCAGCAAGAACCATTAAATAAGCGGTGTGACCATCGTGTCCACAGGCATGCATGGCTTCTTTATTTTTTGATTTAAAAGGAACTTCTGTTTCTTCAACGAGAGGAACCGCATCAAAATCGGCACGAAGACCAATTGTTTTCCCGGGTTTTTCGCCCTTAATGGTCACGATAATGCCAAAACCATTGCCCACGTTTGACTGAATCGCTACATCTTTGCCCTTATAAAAATCTAAAATGAATTGCGCTGTCTTTGTTTCCTGAAAAGATAGCTCAGGGTTTTCATGCAAATAGCGACGGATTTGAATTATTTCTTCTTTGCGGGCTTCTAACATCTCCATTAATCGCTTTCTCATCACGTATATTCCTTTCCATAATATGCATATCCTATATGGGAAGATTTTTCCAAGCACGCATCGTCATTGAGGTCTCATCGTCCATCAATATCATACCGAACTTGTCCAAAAAATCATTCTTCATTTCTACACGACCGCACCACAGGAAGGTGAATTCCCCAATACAGACAGGCCAAACGTATTCCAACCGTGGTAGCAAAACAAATATACATTGGTTCGCTCCCATTGAGAAAAGGATGTGTAAAATACAGTGCTAAAGCACCTACGACAGCAGCCAATGCATAGATTTCTTTTTGAAAGATCATTGGTATTTCCCCAGCCAGCACATCGCGCAGGATGCCGCCCCCCACACCTGTAACAACCCCTAAAGTAACAACCACTAGCAGAGTATCCCATCCCTGCGTGATCGCCATCGTGGCACTTGTTGCTGTGAATGCGCCTAATCCGAGCGCATCGCAGATTTGTATCAGATGGCGTACGCGAGGTATGTAACGATAATAATATCCTACCCCTGCTGCGGTAACCAGACTGATTGTTATATAGGTAGCATCACGAAAAGCCATGGGTGGAACATTGCCAATAATTATATCACGCAGCATCCCACCGCCAGTAGCCGTTATTACAGCTAGTACCATTACACCAAACAAATCAAGTTCTTTGCGAATTGCCACTACCGCTCCCGAAACAGCAAATGCAATCGTCCCCACAATTTCAAAGACTGTCCAAACCATAATGATCATGAATATCTTCCTTACTAATTTATTTAGATCGATGAAAGAGCAAATCAGCAAATATTTCTAGATTCATTCTAACACTTCGTAAAATTGATGGCAAACACCCAATCGGTCGTTCCAAATTATTTGTAGTTAGAAAATTAGAAAACCCGGCTTGCGCCGAGCTTTCATAGCGACGGTGGAAGCCGCTGGTGTACCAAAAAAAAAGGACTTGCGAAATTCGCAAATCCCCTTATTTCATACTGGTCGGAGCGACACGATTTGAACGTGCGACCTCTTCCACCCCAAGGAAGCGCTCTACCAAGCTGAGCCACGCCCCGACTGACAAAACATATTGTACCTTTTTTTGGTTCGAATGTCAATATTCCAAGCTACTCTATAGCCTGCAGATATCAAACAAGTACTTGGGCCCCTGCTGTATCTATCTGCAACAATAAATAACTTGCCTTAACATTGTGATCAGCAAAGGCTTGTACCATGGCTTCACCAATTTCCTGGTCATTTTTTTCCGTAAAAGCGATAAGACACGGCCCAGCGCCACTAATTACGGATCCCAATGCCCCTGCTTCCGATGCCGCCGTAAAGACAGCTTTCATCCCGGGAATCAATACCTCCCTGTATGGCTGATGCAATTTATCGTCGAGCGCACAAGTCAGATAATCATATTTACCGCTGCACAAGGCACTAACCAACATAGCAGTTCGACTCACATTGAAAATCGCATCTTTTAAAGGAACATTCGCCGGCAAAACCGAGCGCGCTTTATGAGTTGATAAGGCAAATTCCGGAACAGCAACAACCATTGATAGAGGACGAACCGGCGAAAAATGCATACAATGCACATCTTTTCCGCTTGCCACGCTGATCGCAATGCCGCCAAATAATGCAGGAGCCACATTGTCAGGGTGTCCTTCCATTTCCGTAGCCATATTGAGAATAACATCACTACTTAACATACCGCCCGTTGCCGCATTCGCTGCGACTAAACCGCCGACAATTGCAGCAGCACTGCTCCCTAAGCCGCGAGATAAAGGAATATTATTGTGCATTACTAAACGAATTCCCTGATAAGGGCTATTAACAGCAGCCAAAACCTTGCGAATGGATCGGATAACGATATTTCGTTCATCCTTGGGCAAACTATTGCTTCCTTCTCCACTGACCAAAATTTCAACCGGACCTGACACGGAAAGTGTAAGTTCTAGTTCATTGTAAATAGTACAGGCCATCCCAATCGTATCAAAACCCGGTCCGCAATTCGCAGTAGTTCCCGGTATGCGAACTTTTACTGTATTAACCATAGAACCTCCCAATTTTCCTTAGCACGGCCTTAATACTCGCATCATACAGAAATACACCAGAGCAAGCCGTAACTTAGAATAAACTTAAATATATCACAATAGATATGGATGCTTCCGGTGGAGTTGACCCCACCAGTGTTGGTCTTTATCTCGTTAACAGCCTGTAATACCCACAGGGCACAGGGACCCCGCCCTCTTAGGTCGGGGATCAACAGGCTATAACACTCGAACTAAGTTCGCTCTAAGGGTTCGGCGGGGGCAATAACCCCCTCCGAACCTAAGGCTCACTTATATTTATTCTTCTTCAACCCGTATCACGCTCTGTACTTCGCGTACTACCGACATTCCTGATAAAGAAGTAATAGCCAGCCGTAAATTGGCGGTGGAAACTCTGTAAGTGATTAAAACCAATTCTGCACAAGCATCCACCTTGCGTTTTTGAATAACGGAGTTTAAACTAACTTGTTGCGCCCCAAAGGCTCCTGCAATAGCAGCCAAAACACCTGGTTTATCTTCAACCAACAAACGAATAAAGAACGGCGTTTCGGTCTGATCAACCGATTGCAAAGGTTTTTGATCATAGCAAGTACAAAGAATCCGGCTGCTAACGCCATGGCGAATATCGCGAGCCACATCAATAATATCCGCGGTCACTGCGCTAGCAGTTGGCATTTGTCCGGCCCCACGCCCGTAAAACATCGCTTCCCCTACTGCATCCCCTTTAATATATATTGCATTAAATACATCATTCACGGCGGCTAATGGATGATTGGAAGCAATAAAGGCAGGGTGAACCCGCACATTTATGCCATTCCCATCATCTTTGGCAATTGCCAATAGCTTGATTACATAGCCAAGTTCGCTTGCATACTCAATATCTTTCAAAGTAATATTGGTAATTCCTTCAACGTAAACATCATCTAGAGAAACCCTTGTATTAAAAGCAATGGATGCTAAAATGGCGATTTTACGAGCAGCATCTAACCCACCGACATCAGCCGTTGGATCAGCTTCAGCATAGCCTTTAGCCTGCGCTTCTGCCAAAACTTCATCAAAATCGATGCGTTCCCGGGTCATTTTAGTTAACATATAATTTGTTGTCCCATTAACAATTCCCATTACTTCTGAAATTTTATTGGCAGCCAAACATTGTTTTAGTGGCCGGATAATCGGAATACCGCCGCCTACACTGCCTTCAAACATAAAGTCTACTTTCTTTTTTTCCGCTACTTCAAACAATTCGCGGCCATAACGGGCAACAACATCCTTATTGGCAGTGACGACATGCTTCCCAGCTTCAAGCGCTTGCAGCATATATTCCTTGGCCGGATGTTCCCCTCCCATAACTTCAACAACAATAGAGATATCCTTATCATTCAGAATATCGTCTATATTATTTACGATAAGATTTGCATCGAAGTCTGTGTTCCGGACTTTAGCAGGATTACGAACTAATATCTTTTTAATTCTTACAGGAGCGCCTACTTTTTGTTCAATATTGTCTGCATTATTTGATAATATCTTTATTATTCCGGAACCAACGGTCCCAGCACCAAGCAATCCGACATAAATTGGCTGATTGGTTGACATAGATTATTCCTCCCCATTATGCTTGTGCCAGTATTTCTAACCGCTTTACTCCTTCTACCATCCGTAGTTTATCCAACAACGCTTCAAGGTCAATAACCAATCCAGCCGTTTCAATGGATATAGTTGCATTAGCAACTCCCTGTAAAGGAATCCCTTGGTTAATTGTCAAAACACTACCATGATCACCGGCAATCGTGTTCAAAACACGGGACAATACTCCAGATTTATGATCCAAAAGCAGCGCCAGTGTAACAATTTTCTCTTTACTGGCTTCATAAAATGGAAATACATCATCTTTATACTTATAATAAGCACTGCGACTCAGTTCCACCTTTTCGACAGCTTCATTAATTGTCTTCGCTTCACCGCGTTTCAGAAGATCTTTTACTTTAATTGTCTTCTTAATTGCTTCTGGTAAAATTTCTTCTCGTACGAGGTAAAAATTTGATTTTTGGTTTCCCGCCATAACACGTCCCCCTTAGTGTGCTGCAAATGGATACTAATCTTCGTACAGTAGACATTATATCTTGTGCGTTGTAAAAAAACAAGATATAAATAGAAAAAAGAATAAATATTAGAAAACCCGGCTTGCGCCGAGCTTTATCTCGCTAACAGCTTATAAAACCCCAACCCATCCGTGTTGGGGTAATAAGCTGTAAATCTCGAAATAAGTTCGCTCTAAGGTTTCAAAAGAAGTCACAGCTTTTTTGAAACCAAGGCTCACTTATAGCGACAGCGGAAGCCGCTGGTTGCACTTATGTCCATCAGATATAATTAGGATTTTTGATGGACGAAGAAAACCCGGCTTGCGCCGAGTTTTGATATCAAGACCATGCATAAACTTATTGTTGCTTCCAACCACCTTTGTCAATAACGACTTCTTCCATTTCATGCGTTTTACTGCGGGTCATTAATTGAAGAACGGCTTCTTGCGGCGATTTATGCTGATACAACACTTGATAAATCTGCTCAGTTATCGGCATCTCCACTTGAAACCTTCTGGCCAATTCATGTGCAGCTAATGTTGAACGTATCCCCTCGACAACCATATTGGTTTGTGATTGCACTTCCTCAACCGTTTTTCCTTGTGCAAGAAGAATGCCAGCGCGCCGATTTCGACTATGGCGGCTCGTACACGTAACCATGAGATCTCCAATGCCGGATAACCCGGCAAACGTCAGTGGATTAGCCTTCATAGCCATTCCCAGACGTGTAATTTCAGCCAGTCCGCGCGTCATGAGCGCTGCTTTGGCATTATCGCCGAATTCCAGTCCATCTGCTATCCCAGCACCAAGGGCAATAATATTTTTTAGTGCCCCACCCATTTCTACACCGATGATATCCGGATTCGTATAAACCCGAAAATAAGGCAACATAAACGCATCCTGGACAAATTCGGCAACCCAGCGGGAATCAGCAGCAACAACAGCCGTTGTAGGCTGTTTTCGCCCCACTTCTTCCGCATGGGTTGGGCCGGACAATACAGCAATCCGACTGGCCTGCAGAGGCAACTCTTCTGCCAGTACTTCCGACATCCGTTTTAATGATCCCAGTTCCAACCCCTTGGCCGCAGATACTAAAATAGCTTTTGCGTCAATAAAGGAGCGAATACTGGCGGCCGCTTGACGTATCGCATGAGACGGAGTCGCAAAGATAATTAAATCGGCATCACTGATTGCCGCCGTCAGGTCATGTGTTGCTGTCACCGATTGCGGTAATACAAAATCCGGTAAATATTCATTATTTTGACGGGTTATGTGGATGCGTTCAGCAAGCGTTGCATTGCGCGCCCAAAGTATAACCTCTTTATGTTGTTGCCCAAACATACCGGCCATTGCGGTTCCCCAACTGCCGGAACCAAGCACAGCAATCTTCATTGGTAATCACTTCCTCTTTAGAAAACCCGGCTTGCGCCGAGCCTATAGCGACGGCGGAAACCGCTGGTTGCACTTATGTACACCGGGTAAAATTTTATACTTTCTGGTGTACTAAAAACATCGTCCTTTGCCGTCCGGGGGTTTCACTTTCAGTTCTTCCCCCCGAAGAAGACGTTCAATATTAGGACGATGTTTGACAATTACAAACGCCGCAGCAAAAATGCCAAAAATAAGAATTTCCGTTTTTACGTCAAAAAACCACATACAAATCGGCGTTAAAACAGCCGCAATAATAGAACCAAGAGAAACATAGCGAGTGAAATAAACAATGGCGACCCAAACAAGAAAAACGATTAAAGTTACTTTGGGCGCTAAAATTAAAATAACGCCTAACCCCGTCGCAACACCACGGCCGCCTTTAAAACCAAGAAACAATGACCAATTGTGTCCGGCAATGGCAGCAATTCCTCCTGCCAACAATCCCAACGTCTCCCCGATCAAGATCTGCCCCAAATAAACACCGGCCATTCCTTTTAACGCATCCAAAAAGAAGACCCAAAACGCAGGCCATGGGCCTAAAATACGAAAGGCATTCGTTGCGCCAATATTTTTACTGCCGAGCTGACGGATATCAACACCACGAAGCCACTTGCCAATCAGTAGTCCGCTAGGTATGGATCCAAGCAAGTAACTGGCTAAGATTGTAATCAAATAACTGTTCATTATCTGCTCACCTCAGGCGTCAACTTTCTTCATCTCTACGTCCCCGCACAACCAATTTGAGCGGTGTCCCTTCAAATCCAAAAGCCTCGCGCAACTTGTTTTCCAAATACCGCAAATAAGAAAAGTGCATAATTTCTGCTTCATTTACAAAAAACACAAAGGTTGGCGGGCGTACTTGGGCTTGCGTCGTGTAGAATATTTTCAGCCGTTTGCCCCGTTCAGCCGGCGGCGGGTTAATGGCTACCGCATCTTCAATGACTTGGTTTAAAACGCTTGTACCAACCCGCATGGAGTGCTGATCAGCCACATATTTCAATAACTCCGTAATGCGATGGACCCGCTGTTTCGTTAATGCGGATACAAATGCAATTGGCGCATACTGCATAAATGCAAGTTCGCCACGGATATTCTCCGTGAACCGCAATGTCGTTTTACTGTCTTTTTCCACCAAGTCCCATTTATTTACAACAATAATTATACCGCGTCCTGCTTCGTGCGCATAACCGGCAATTTTCTTATCTTGTTCGGTAACCCCATCGACAGCATCAATCACCATCAACACTACATCAGCTCGGTCAATCGCCCGCAAAGACCGAATAATACTATATTTTTCCACCGGCAATTCGATTTTAGCCCTACGCCGCATTCCAGCGGTATCAATTAATAAAAAATCAATGCCATTTGCAGAAAAATGGGTATCAATTGCATCTCGCGTTGTTCCTGGCACATCACTGACTATGACCCGTTCGACACCAAGTAAGGCATTTACCAATGACGACTTGCCGACATTCGGCCGACCGATAACTGCAACCTTAATAATATCAGAATCTTCTTCTTCCGACGCCTCGCCCGGCAAACGTTTAATAATCTCATCCAATAAATCACCGAGATTGAAAAGATTTGCCGCAGAAACAGGAATGGGATCACCACAGGCCAAACTATAAAAGTCATAAATTTGATGTTCGGTTTGCGCCGAATCGACTTTATTTACAACAAGTATGGTTGGCTTTTTTGACTGCCGTAAAATAGCCGCAACATCTTCATCCATCGATGTTGGTCCTGTTTTTCCGTCAACCACAAATAGAACCACATCCGCCTCTTCAATGGCAAGCTCAGCCTGCCGGCGAACGGATTTCATAATATGATCACCCGTGTCCAAATCAATGCCGCCTGTATCAATCATCGTAAACTCATGCCCCAACCATTCAGCATCCAAGTAAATACGGTCGCGCGTAACACCAGCAAGATCATCTACAATCGACATCTGCTTATTGGCTATGCGATTAAAAAGTGTCGATTTGCCAACATTAGGCCGGCCTACAATCGCCACAATCGGTTTGCTCATTTTTTCACCCTCAATCTTTCCTTTTGCCGGAATTACCAGCACACCCATAATTTCCATATCACGACATAATTTATGTTTCTATTCATTATGCCGTCGGCTTATTTTTAGTATTTTACCCAGTGTTAGTATATCATATTTTCTGGAAAAAATGCAGTTCTGACAGCTTGTTCAAGCCGTATGCCAATTGTACAGAAACTGCTTTAAATCTTTGGCAGAATAAGCGATTTTCACCGGAACGCCCAATTCATCGCCAATCTCATCCGAAGTAATATTGTCCAAGAAAACACTTTCACCTTTGCGCAACGCCACGCCCGGAAGTATAATTCCGGTCCGCCGTCCGGTCTGCCTTCGCAGAGTATCACAAATATCCTTTCCGGTAAGCAGCCCGGTTACAGTAACACCCGAGCCAAAAAACTGGTTTTCCACCGGAACTAAACGGATATGGCGCCCTGGAATCGCAATTTTTTTCACTAATGGATCTAATACTTTCGCAGCCGATACACCACAAACGATATCAAGCCATTCTTCCGTTGCAATATTGTCCGGCGAAGGTCGTGTGTCTTCCCATTCTGTTAAAAAATCACGCACAATACCAATCCCGTTTTCCAATTGTGGAAAACCATCATAAAAATCATACTCCGGGATCGGCATATCCGCCGCTACATAAAACTCATCTGCCAAATACACAAAGGTTTGCCCTGTTTCCCGTCGGCATAACTCTTGCCAGCCTTGGACCGTTTGAATTACACGAGCAGCCTGTTCTGGAGTAAACCCATACAAGTTAGGGCATTGAGAACGATACTTTGTAAGCCCAACCGGCACAATCGCCATTGATAAAACTTGCGGATATAACGCGTATAAATCATGAAATGTTTTTTCAAGAGCTTCCCCGTCATTCCATCCGGGACATAACACTACTTGCGTATGCATCTCAATCCCGTTTTCCGCCAAAATGTTCAGTTGGTTTAAAATATTGCCGGCTTGCGGATTATTCAACATTTTTTCACGCAAGTCGCCATCAGTTGTATGAACAGATATATATAACGGTGAAAGATGCAACCGATTAATTCTCGCCAAATCTTCATGATTTATATTGGTCAACGTTACAAAATTTCCATATAAAAAAGAAAGTCGATAATCATCATCTTTTACATACAGACTTTCTCTCATTCCAGGCGGCATTTGGTCAACAAAACAAAAGACACAGTTATTAGCACAACAGGTTATCCCATCAAAGACTGCACTCTCAAATTCAATGCCCAAATCTTCATCATATTCTTTTTCAATTTCAATTAATTCTTGCTCACCATTAACCTTCTCAACCAACAATGTTACATTTTCTTCCGCTAAAGCAAAGCTTAGGTCAATTAAATCACTTATCGACTGATCATTCACTGCCAATAATTTATCACCACAAGCCAATCCGACTTCCTGCGCAATACTACCTGGTACAGTACCGGTGATGATCCCTTTATATTGCATTTTTCGTCACCCCCATTACTAATATTCCGTTAATCGTAGTTTTTTTCCTGCTATATTGACAGAAGACATATCTGTTGTATCCAAAAAAGCATGGTTTTAACCATGCTTTCTGACAGCATACCTTGTTATATCAATTGCCCGGGCAAAACACCATTGTTGCGCATAGCCGGTAATCACAACCGGTGTCTTTTGCAGTGACGGAATATTTTCAGCTCCAACCAATAACATATACCGTTTTAGATCTGTAATAAATCGTTCAAACCACGCAACCGTCGGGTCTACTCCTTTTTCTTCCAAGGAACGTACAATAGGACCTGCTATTCCAACTGCTTTTCCACCCAAACACAATGCTTTAACAACATCCATTGGCGACCTAACACCGCCGGATATGATTAAATCAACCGTATCCGGAATAACAGACGCAGCTTCGATAGCGCTGATCGCAGTAGGAATTCCCCATTCCAATGCGTCTGCCTCTAGCGAAATCCCGCTTCTGGCTGCCTCAATCGCTAAAAAATTGGTCCCCCCCGCTCCGACAACATCAATTCCCCGGACACCGGTTTGTGATAGAACAGCAATTTGTTCACTGGCCATTCCACAGCCAACTTCTTTAACAATCACCGGCACAGCAACGTGAGCGGCAATCTGTTCAATATTGTTTAAATATCCTGTGAAGTCACGATCGCCCTCAGCCATGATTAATTCTTGTGCTACATTAAGATGAATCTGTAATGCACAAGCTTCAATCATGTCAACCGCCCGCTTCGCCTGATCTGGAGAAACATGCGCCCCCAGGTTCGCAAAAACAACCCCAGCCGGGTTTGTTTTACGAATGATTTGATACGATTCCCTTACCGACACGTCTTCCAGAGCCGCATATTGTGAGCCAACTGCCATGGCACAACCTGTGAGACGGCAAAATTCCGCCAAACGGGAGTTCACATCTGTGACATCAGCAGCGCCGCCTGTAATTGCATTGACCAGGACAGGCAGTTGCAGGGGAATCCCCGCAACTGTTGTGGCCAAGTCAATATCTCCGCACCGTAAGTTTGGCAGGCAATTAGGAATAACAACCATATCTTCAAAAGCATTGGTAGATGGGCCATCATCTAATTGCATAGCAAATTTAAGATGATCCAATTTGCGTGACTGCCGCACCATATCAACCCCTTATTTTTCCCGTTTAAAGAGATGCCCTAACTTATCGCCAATTGTAACGCCCGAAGGTGTCTCGGCACTCTCTAAATATTGTTTATATTCATTGCGTTCCGCATCCTGTTGCGCTTGGATCATGCTTAACGCAATCCGCTTGGCTTTACGGTCAACATTGAGGATTTTAACAGAAACTTCCTGGCCAGGTTTTACAACTTCATCTGCATTTGTAATCCGGTGATCAGACATTTCCGAAATGTGAACCAAGCCTTCGATTCCCTGTTCTATTTTTACGAAAGCGCCAAATTTAGAAGTTTTTGTAACCGTCCCTTTTACGATTTGTCCTTCTGATAATTTTTCTACTTGGGCAAACCAAGGATCTTGTTGCAATTGTTTTAAACTTAGCGAGATTCTCTTACTTTCCGTATCAATTTTTTGAATCATAACTTCAACGCTATCGCCTTCACTAACAACTTCCTCCGGCGATTGAACCCGCTGCCATGACATATCGGAAACATGAAGCAACCCATCTACTCCGCCAATATCAACAAATGCGCCAAAAGGCACAATGCGGCGGACGGTTCCCTTAATAACTTGTCCAACTTCAAGCGCAGCAAAAATCTTTTCCTCACGAATACGTTGTTCTTCTTCCAGCAAAACTCTGCGGGATAAAACACATTTCTTGCGTTCACTGTCTATTTCAATGGGAATCATCGGATAATTTTTACCAACAAATATAGTCAAGTCTTCGACGTATTTGTTATCAGCTTGCGAAGCGGGAACAAATCCTCTTACTCCATAAACGGCAACGGAAAGTCCGCCTTTTACTGGTTCTACAACATGAACATCCACTGCCTGTTTATTCTCATAAGCCTGCTGTAATTTGTCCCAGGCAAGGGCGGAATCCGCTTTCACCTTTGACAGTTGGATCCCGTTTTCTCCGGCATCGGCATCCACAACATACACATCAATTATTTGCCCTTCACCAACAACCTCGGCAGCATTTTCCGGAACCGGATAGGCTAATTCCTTCAACGGAATGACTCCTTCCGCTTTGTAACCAACATCGACAAAAACTTCGTCCTTACGGACTCCAACGATTTTCCCTTTTACAATACTTCCAGTTTCCAATTTCACAAGATCATGTTCTTGCGATTGCACCATTTCTTCTTCCTGCATTTTTTGTATAACCTCCTCTATAACCCAATCAGGAGTTGACGCTCCTGCGGTAATCCCTACGGTTTCAATATTAGAAAACCATCGGCCTTCCAATTCTTTAGCTGTTTCGATATGATAAACCCGTTCACAAATACTACGGCAAAGATCCGCTAAGTGCATCGTATTCGCACTGTTTTTTCCGCCAATGACGAGCATGGCCTGGACTTTCCCGGCAACAGCCAATGCCGCCTGCTGTCTTTGATCGGTTGCGGAACAAATGGTACGGCAAACTTTCATGTCTGTACTTTTTCGTTTTAATATTTCTACGATCACAGCAAACAACTCACCGGAAAAAGTTGTTTGCACAACAACGCCAATGCGAGGGATAAAAGCCAAATTCTCAGCCTCTGCCGCTGTTTCCAAAACAATAACACCAGCACCGGCCCAAGCAACAATGCTTTGCACTTCCGGGTGATGGGGCTCTCCAATGATCACCACTGTATACCCTTCTTTAGCCAACTCCTGCGCTGCCATTTGAGCCTTTTTCACATGCGGACAAGTCGCATCTACTATATGCAGGCCACGTTGCTCCGCTTCCGCGTAAATAGCCGGACCAACACCATGAGACCGAATAATCACTGTTCCCTTTTCAATTCCACAGAGCTCGTTCACCTTGCCAACGCCCAGAGAATTCAACTTTTCTACCATCTGCGGATTATGAATAATTGGTCCTAGTGTCCATGCGGGCAATTTCGCTGCGGCACATTCCAATGCCATATTCACGGCTCGCTTGACTCCATAACAAAAACCGCAAGGCTCCGCTACAATAATTTTCATAATTACCTCCGGGGGAATGAAATAACTGCCTTACATCGTACTATTATAGCAGAATAATTGTAAAAAGGACACAGAAAGGCTTTAATACCTTTCTGTGTCCTTTAAGGAAATAAACTTCTCTTTTAATCAACCTAAGTCATTTATAGATCAAGGAGTAATCGTTGGTTGAGTTTTCCCGTATTCACAGAAGTTTTTGATCTCGGTATTCATGCCAACCGGTTTTTCCGTTTGCCATAATTGCATCCATTGCTTGATACAATTTACCAGAATGACAATTGTCAAGAAAATCAAAATTACGCTAGCCGTACCATTAATGATTCCAAGCGTGGTTCCCATTTTAAAGTACATGCTGGTATTCATAGAACCAGCCGCAAGAGTAGTTACGGCAACGAAGATACAAGGAGCTAATGTAACCCAGGCATAATTTTTTACCGGCGCAATCTTCAATATAATCGTAGTTCCAAGCGCTAGCGCAATGGTTGCCAACAATTGGTTCGCAACGCCGAACATTGGCCATATGCTGGCAATATCACCACTATATACGAGGTAACCCCAACTGAAAGACACGACCAAACTGGTGAAAATAGAACCAGGCATCCAGCTTGTTCGTTTTAACGGAGCATAAATATAGGTTCCCAAAACATCCTGCAGAATATAACGACCCACCCGTGTTCCGGCATCAATCGTCGTCAGGATGAATAACGCTTCAAACATGATCGCGAATTGATACCAATAGCTCATTAAATGTTTCATTCCGCCGATGCTGGAGAAAACATGCGCCATACCGACCGCAAGAGAAACGGCGCCACCAGGACGATGTGCAACATCCATTCCAACCAGGGTTGATAATTGAGCTATTTCTCTAGTCGGGAAAAATTGAGAAATGGTGGCCCATTTAGCGGCAGATGTATTGATAATAAAGTAATCACCCGGAACAAGAACTACAGCCGCGATTAATGCCATGATTCCGACAAAACCTTCCGTAATCATAGCACCATAACCAATAAAACGGGCTTGCGTTTCTTTCTCTAACATCTTCGGTGTAGTACCGGAACTAATCAGGGAATGGAAGCCTGAGATAGCGCCGCAGGCAATCGTGATAAACACATACGGCCAGAGCGGACCAGGAATAATCGGACCGCCGCCGCTGATGAAGC
>Ga0316604_10002160_pt1 | contig 15579 bp, 10 predicted proteins | sample OWC_soil_day20_C_FD_207650 | JGI IMG/M metagenome (GOLD analysis project Ga0316604, IMG submission 207650) | Wetland soil microbial communities from Old Woman Creek delta, Ohio, United States - OWC_soil_day20_CT | ecosystem: Environmental > Terrestrial > Soil > Wetlands | place: USA: Ohio... | reverse complement strand
TCCTAATTCGCGAAGTCCTTTCGCCAACATATACACATGCGTGGATACTCCTCCAATTTCTTCGAAAGGAGGGGATGGAAGCAATACAATGTTCACGGACAGCCTCCTCGGTACACTAACCTAACAACGACACAGTTTACGAAACTTCCGGATAATAGCCGCAGGATATCTTGATCTCTTCGTTAGCCCGTCAACAATTGTCATTTCATTGACAAAATTCAAGGTGTGGACTGCAATTATCTTTTTACTCCAAAGCGGTTCAATATCGCTGATGCATTCTTCTTTGTATTCCTCTTCATTTAACGTAACGATATGGTTAATTTTGATTCCGTATCCATAAATTTTGGAACTGTTTTGCGATGGACGATATAGATTCCCGTTATACTCAAATATATTCCCTGCGGGGCGCGCGGACCTCACATCAGATACAATCGGATTTTGAACGTGTGGAGTCCAGTTTCCCGAAAATAAGTCTTCGGAATAAAACAGAAACAATTCATCAAATGAAGAAGTCTGCTCATTTTCACGAATACTAGCGAACAGCCACCACTTTCCATCTTTTTGCAGTACGGTGGTGTCAAATGCCTGAATGTTTTTCATGATAATCGTAACCATTTCCCATCTATTAGGAAAGTCAACGCATTTATATAACTCAATTGTATTGTTGCCAGAAGTCTCTGGAATCATGTAGTATTCGTTGTTGTATGAGAAAATGAACGGGTAGGACATGTGATACGGTTTTTCTATTATTTTTTTTGTCAAAGATACTTTTTCATTTTCGTCAATTGTTAGATATGAAATATGCCCTTTGTTGTTTTGCGCCATAACTTCCTCAACGAAAACATAATACTTCCGGTCTTCATATATAATAAAGGGATCCGCCCAAAACCGATCAGGCGGCGGAATCAGTTGCTTATACCGTGATAAGGTCGGCGAAAGCATTTTCCCTTTATTAATAGCGTACAGCAATATATATTGGTCAAAATAAAAGCAGCGCTGAATACTTCTAGTGATGATCTTTAGCAAATGGCGCAAAACTAATCTAATCCATTCACTTTTCTGAGAAACGGCATAGATTGGCCGTGAATAAAAATAAGGATGTTGGTTATTCAGCTTTATGCGCGCGAGGAGGGATTCTTCACCTAATGCGTGCAGCTCTTGCAATTTTCGGGGAATAAAGGATACCGTCTTCCAATAATTATTATTGTTATTCTGACCGACAGATAGCGAATCTGTTTGTGCAAAAGATTCATAGAGGACTTGGGTCTTGTTAGGATCATTGGCCAGAATCTGCAGCATTGAGCCGGTTTCACCCCGGCCTTCAAAAACTTCCCAAAAACCGACCGGTCCAACTTGATTGATTCGATTATCGCCATGCCAATGCGCCCAAACTCCATATCTTGAGGCAGAAAGCACTTCGCCTCTTAAATCGTCGAATCCCAACTTGATTAGGACATCCAAATTACATGCTTGAATTGTTGCGCAATCTTCGGGATTCAAATATTCTACGAGACCTTTCTGGATAGGTGTTACGGTAATCCAAGAACTATTCGTCAAAACCTGCTGCAAATTTTTCGGTTCAAAAGCATTGGCCGCCGGCCTGCAGATCAATTTATCCAATTTATAAGCGATGGAAAAAAAGAGCGTTTCAAATTTGCCATCACTATTGCGATATTTCTTTTTTCTCGCAAAACAGTTCGCATCCTTTTGAACAACCAGAGTAATTTGCGCATAGTTACTACCGACGATTTTGTTTATCATCGTGAAAGCCCAGTGCGGAATTTGATTAGAATCTACTAAGAGACCAATTAATAACTTTTTGCACATTGCACCGCTCACTTTCTTCCTCAGAATTATTCAAATATTATCTGGTACAAGCTACAAACCCTAAAAGTCCAAAAAAAATCGCATTAAATGTGAAAAAGGAAATAAAATGGTCTGATACCATCGAGGTTGCAAGATAACCAACACTAAAAACAAAATAGGCTTCAATCATCCAATTTTCTGGGGCAAGCTTCCCTTGATCCCATAATAATTTAATAAAGAATACGATAAAGAAAAAAAACGCAATGACTCCCAAAAAACCGGCAACTAACGCCGATTGCATAATAGTGTTATGCGCCTGTTGCGCCGTATTATTGGTAAGAAGATAGGCAGTCTCAAACCCAACGCCTAACGGCTGTGTTGAAATAATATGAAACATAGATCCCCAAACCTGGTCGCGCGCACTCAACGCAGCGCCCGTATTCCCCACATCAAGCGCTAATAATGTTTCTGCAATTCTGGGTATATTAATCACACTAAAAAAGCTGCCGATGGCTAGTCCAGACAAGACGACAAAAGCCTTGCGGTACTGTTTGGTACGCGCAAGTAAAATACAAATACAGAGTACCGCAACAACTACCGTCAAAAGGGCTTCCCTTGACTGTGTCAGCAACAGAATGAGACCAGTTCCAAGGGCCAGAAAAAAGAAGGTTATTTGCGCCCTTATTTGTTTTTCGTGCAATGCGCCCATAAGGCCAAGAACGACGAAAAACGCGGCAAGTGAGCCTAATTCATTTGGATCGCCAATCTGTCCAGTTAAGCGAGAATCTTGCGATGTTAACGTGTCAGCGATCAATGAAGACAAATTGGAATTAGCAAGAAGGAGATTTCCCATTACTCCGGCAAAAAAAGCCACCATTAATAGCCATACTATTTGTCTCAGCTCGTTGATTTTCAGTTGGGAATCCGAACCATAATAAAACAATACCAAGGCAATAGCCCATAACAAATAATTAAATAGGCTTCGCGGCAGAGCTGTTGCCAATTCATTATGCAGCACAAAAAACAACAGCGTTGGTAAAAGAAACACCACGGCTAATAGTATGTACGCGAATAAAAAATGAATCACTGCAGGCGGCTTCTCAATAACTACAGTTTTCCGCCGTTGCAATAATGCTTTGAGAAATAGCCCCAGCACCAGTAGGATTGTCACCATATCGCCTGGCGATAAATTTAATGTGCGCGAAAAAATCGGCAGTTCCAAAATTGGGCGAAAAGCAAATGCAGCATATAGCACAAGGGCGAAGATTACCACTCGTTGTTGCATTATAGTTGACTTGCCCTTCGAATAAATTTAGCGCAAAAGGGCCACGATACGCCAACGTAAATTAGAATACCCGCCAATATCATGAACCCTACATGAAAATGAAACATCTGCTGCAGCCCAAAGACACCAAACCCCATAACGGCACTGCTTCCAATAGCAACAAGCAGGAAATTATAGTCGATCCAAGTTTCTTTATGCACGGGTCTTACTTTTGCCAACAGGCAAACGAAAACAATTAATTCGGCGATAACCATGGCAGCAGCCGATCCAGTTGCCCGCCAGTAGGGTATTAGGACTAGATTGCCAACCACATTGGCAATAGCCCCCAACGCTAAAGCAATTAAATAACTCTTATCTTCTTTAACAGCTAACAGCAAATTTGCCATTGTAATGCTCAGGGCCATAAAAAAAACATAATACAGCAGTAATACGAAAGGAATCACCGCAGGAGCATAGGCATCGCCAAAAAAGGCTGTGATGAGGTTGTGTGCTAGGATTGTCCCGCCCGTAGCAACAGGAAGCATAAAATATAGCATGGTATGAATATTTTGCTTCAGAAATTCTCCCACTTGTTGTTGATTTGTATCAAGTATACGAATCATGACCGGCCAGGTCGATTGCGAGTAAATAGCGATGATGCTGGAAAGAACGACAACGATCTTGTACGCTACGCTGTAATATCCCACCTCTTCCGACCCAACAAAATAACCAAGCAAAATCATATCCATATTCTCATAAACCTGCGATAAGAGTCCAGCAAGGGCAAACGGCATTGCAGCCCTTAACAAAGCGAAAAAGTGTGTCAAGTCAAAACAGAAACGCAACGGTTGCACTTTTCTGTATAAATTGAACAAATAAGAGCACGCAACTGTCGACCCGACAAAAGAAAACAAGGGAATGAAATAAATGTTCGTTACATCTTTGACCCAAAGAAAAACCAAGCTGCAACTTACAACCGTGCCAAGCAAATTCGCCACAGTGATGGACTGCAGATCTTCCATACCGACAAAAAACCAATCCAATAAACAAGCGGAACTTACCATCGTCAATCCGTACAAAATCAGCAAATAAAACAACCGCTGATTTGAAACAAAAAACACTCCATACAGAACCAACGTCAAATAAAGAACAATAGCCAGCCAAACACGCAATGAAAACAGCACACTTACCGATTCCTGGGAGTCAGTCTGCGCCCGGGCAACTTCGCGTGTTCCGATCGTTGGCAAACCAAAAGATGCAACCAAGCTAAAATAACTCACAAAAGCCAGCGCCAAACTAATGTCGCCATAATCAGCCGGTCCCAAGATCCGCGCCAGATAGACAACAATAAAAAATGAAAATAGCTGGCTAAATAATCGACCAGCCAATCCCATGCCCAAATTCACGAAGACTGATTTTTGCAGTAGTTTCATCTTTTACCTTTTGCCATGATATCGATTAATTTCATTCATATCCGACAACGTCATTTATAACCGTGCCCAAAATATTGGCTTTTGCGCCCTTAAGAAGCTCCGCCGCTTTTTGTGCGGCTTTGGGAGTAACGGTCTTGCTATCGATCACCAAAACGACGCTGTCAACTTTCGACGCTAAAACACAGGCATCGGACACAACATAATCGCGTTTAAATATGAGCGGCGAACTAGTCAGCACAATGTAGTCCGCAACTGTTCGCAAATAGTCAAATAATGCACGGGTTTTTTCATTGGACAAGGCCGTAATGGGTCCCACTGGAAGCGGGCCGCTGGTCACGACTCTCAAATTGGGCACCCAGGATTCTTGCAGAATGTCTTTCATCAGCACTTCGCCTTGGATTAAATTGGTTAGGCCAATATTCTCCAACCCAAATCCCTCACACACGATAGGATTGCGAAGATCACAATCCACTAAAACTACTTTATTTCCCGCATATGCCAAGGCTGCCGCCGCATTGACAGCAGTCATCGTACCCCCATCTCCTTCACTGGCGCTGGCAAATAAGACGGACTGCACTTTACCGCCTCTAAATTCCGCACTTTGAATCCTGGCGCACAAAGTGCGGAAGGATTCTGCCTGGGGGGATTGTTCGCGGTCTTTAATGACATACCTCACCCGGTTACCCATCAGTTTCCCTCCTGGTTTGCCAAATCTTCCAACGCGTATTGGCCTCCAATCTTGGGACAATGCCAATCACCGGAAAATCCAGGTAATGGGCTGCATCTTCAGGTGTATCAATGGTTTTATAAAAATATTCAATCACAAAAGTTAGCATGGTTCCGATGAAAAGGCCCAAAAACGCCGCAATAACAAGATTGAAGGTTTTCAACGGTTTAACCGGGTCCTTCGGCAATGAAGCCATGTCAAATATTTGCACGTTGGTGGATTCCATGACTTCACTGATGCGTGCTTCTTCGTAGCGTTTCGCGAGCATCGTATATACCCCTTCGGCTACTGAATAGTCAAGCATCAGGCGGGCCAGTCTGGTTTCAGCTGCCGGCAGCCTGGCCAACTCTTTTTCTTCCAGTGAGTTGATTTGCTGCAATGTCGTTTTCTGGGTTTCGCCCAAAGATACTTCGCCCCGAGCGATTCGGAGAAGTTCGCTCTGCAGCTTCGCACGGGTTTCGGCAAGGGCTGTCTGTGCATTTATCACGCGAGGATGCTCGTCCGTCAAACTTTTTAGCAATACGGCCAGTTCGGCTTCTTGTTCGGCCAATCGGTTGCGGTACTGCTGCAAAAGCGGCGTATCCACGATTACAGAAGGAGTTTTCATCTTGGCGCGTGCCGCTTCCAAAGCCAATCGATTTTCAGCTTCGAGTTTTTTCAGATTTGACTGCCGCTCTACAAACGTTCTGGCCTGTTCATTGATAGCGACCACCTGATTGGTCAGCTTGTGTTCTGTCAGCGCTTTTTCCGCTTTATCAAGATCGCGCTTTACGTCCGCCAGCCGCTCGCCAATAAAAATACGCGCATCCTTGCTTTCAGCGCGAACGATATTGAGTAAGCGCTCATTAAAGGCCACTGCCAGAGCATTGACAAAGGACTGCGCTTCTAATGGAGACCCTGCCAGAACGGCAACTTCCAAAATCTCTGTATCTTTTAATGGGCGAACTCTGATTCTCCCAACGACACTCTCATAGCTAAGCGGCTCAGTTTCCCCATTGGTGCTTTTTTCAATCGCAGCTTCTACGACAGTGCGACTCTTGATCAACTCTGCAAAGGTATACATTTTTTTTGTCAATTCTTCCGATGACCACGGCGCCCCTGCGACATCGGTCACGCTTCTCGTAGCAGGCTTCACTCTAATGGTAACTTTGGCTTCATAAGTCGGCGGCAACATATTAAAAATAATTGCCAGAACAATCGCAACGCAGAAGGTTGAATAAACCCAGTTGCGACGGCGCCTGACAATCGATAATATTTCATGTAGTTCTATTCGGTCCTGTCCCATTTAGATCCCCCTGATAAAAACATTTCGCTTTGTCGGCGGTGCGTCACAGATTCGAATTATTGCCACCATATACGCCGACTGCTTTCAAATTGTAGAAGATCTGCGTCAAGGGCACAATATCACGGGTTATATCAATGCGATTATTTTCAGTCAAATAAACAATATCGCCTTCCCGCAAAAGAGGGTTCTTACTTACATCCCCTTTCTTAAGCAGTTCCATCAAATTCACCCGCAGAGGTTCTCCTACCTGATCCTTGTGAATGAGGAAAACTTTGGTTTTGGCGGCATCTTTTGTCCACCCTTTTGCAGCCCCGATGGCATCCATCAGGTTTCGGCTTTTATCCAGTTCATAAAGACCAGGCGCGGTGACTTCCCCCACAACATAAACCCGTTCGGTGCTAAAACGCGTCACATTCACCGTCACCCGGGGAGCAACATAATATTTCCCGAGCAATGTATTGATCGTCTGTGCCAAACCCTGCGGTGAAAGCCCTTCAGCCGTGATCTCCCCCACAAGCGGATAAGCAAATTTCCCATCTGGGCGAATGGTAATGGATTCCGGATTGCCGGGGGCGGGGTAGCTAAGCTCCGGATACCCAAAAACATTGACACTTACCACATCGCCCGGGCGCAAAATATATTCACTTGCCGATGCAAGCACGTTTGGCAGTAATGTCGCAGCCAGCGCGAGCAGAATCACCCATCTCTTCAACATAACAACTCCCTCAACAACCAACTTGGCAGAAAAGATTATAGCTAATGATACTATTCACCGCCGAGCCCATTTTCCCTGCTCTTCGCTTGAAATAATGGCTGCCTTGCACAGCGACAAGGCAGAATACGGTAGCAACTCCCTTTCCAGCAACGCTACAGTATTCTGCCCTGCTCTCTATTGCCAATTTAATAACTTGCCCGGGTCATTGCAACCTCACTTAAACAAGGTATTCTTGGAATCTATTTGTCCGGGGGCCCGTTTGACTTTTCGAGGCGGAAACATTTTGCGGAATAGGATAAATATTATCATTCCGAATAGCAGCCCCACCGCAATCAATATCAAGATCTTGTATTGTTCCCAAATCGCAGCAACCGAGAGACCCTTTTCGTTCGACTTTTGCATTTTTGCGTTCTTGTCGGAAACATCAAAATAATAAAGCTTTGTGGGTTGTTGATACACCAGAACATTTCCGATCAACCCCGCAGCATTTTGGGGCTGACTGATGTGCCGAAATGCTTCAATCAGCAGCGCGCCATCCATATTTGCCGTAAATATGACTAATGGGGCGCCCTTATTTTCCCCGACCCTGCCCACAACGGTGTTCACATTCCCCTGCTGCTCAAACAAATTAATCGTTGTGCCTTTGCGATAAACATTGAGGTCCGCGCCGATGGAGGCAGGCATCTTCTCCTGAAGCGCCGCCGGAATATTGCCAGTGAGTCCGGCAACTAGAACTACGCCACTTGCGGGAGCCTCGCTCTGTTGCTGCAAGGGCAGATAGTTGGGAAAAGCTGCGATTCCTGTTGGCAGCTGTCGGTTCAGAAAATAAGCGATTTCGCCCGCAAGCTTCAGGGCGTCGAGTCCCAGAGTCTCATCAAGCAAAACAGTTGCCGGGCGACCCAACAACAACCCTATATTTGACCAATCAAACCGCTCAAAGCGATACTGCCCCGCTCCCCACATGTAACTGCTCGGGAGAATTTGGACGACTTGAAATTTACCCTTTATTTTGCACTGATTCGGATCTTCCGGATAATTGAACAGGATTTTCAATGTATTATTCGCCCGTAATTCAACAGGCTCCTGCAATAAAATATCCTTTTTAAATTGACCGGTCCGATCCAGGACAGAACTGTGAACTAAATTGCTGTTCAGAAACACATCCATCCGGACGGGTCGCCCGGCATCAACAGGCAAGGTATGCGAGCCTTCCAGATGAAAGCCCAAGCGCTCAGGGATTTTATCCAGCAGAATCGGAAACAGTCGAAACTCAGACGGAACACTGAAAAGGCCTTCTTGAAGATTGTTGCTGCCGAAAGCGATAGCTTCCGTAACCGAACCGGAAGGCGTCTCAATCGGAGTTATCGCAATTCGCTTCTCGGCCTGCATATTTAATGAACTCTTGGGAAGATCCAACAGCTGCTGAACAAAAGCTTTCAGACTCGGCACATCAGCGGCAGAAATCAGTAAAGTATTTGGATCCTTTAGTGTTACTCCTGGAGGAGCGCCCTTAAAATACTTGGGCAATTTGGATTCGAGTCCGATCCATATTCGGGGGAAAGGTGGCAATTTGGCTAGTTCAGCCGCTCGCACAAGCCGAATGTTCAAATGGGACTGCCCTTTTTTCAGGGCGCCATACAGCCAGGCGCCGGGAACATACTCGGCCATCGTCGCATCATCCGGAACCACAACAAGCAGGTCCTGTTGAAAACTACCGAAAAAATCCGCCACCGTGCGGACTGGCAGCATATCATAGTTCAGGTTCAAAGATGTAGTTCCGTGAACGATAAAAAACAGCCCACCCGATTGAGAATCCCGGCACAGGTCATCGGTGATGAACATGGCGGATTTAATCTGAAGTTGTGCGAAATCCCGCGCAATCCCGTCAATCGGCAATTGCAAGGAGAAGGTCTTTTGTTGACGTAGATCTTTGGCTGTACGTGTCGATACAAGCTTATTGTTGTAATGAAAGAAAAAAAGCGTCTCGTCACTTAATTGGGAACTGGGCGTAACCGCCACCGTTGCCGTGGCGGACTGTATCTTAGCCATTCTCGGTATTGGGAAGTCAAGAAAAATCGAAGAAGCGGGGGCTTTCACTTGCACGGCGCTTTCAATTCCAACAGCCTCAAGCCCGATTGAACGGCTCACCGCATCAGCTGGCATGGTTCCACAAAAAATGAAAATCAATCCGGTAAGTAAGGCTCCAATAATCTTAATAATTCCGGACCCTCCCATCGACGATAGAGGCCAAGTGCAACCGTTCTTCGCTCTATTCGCATCTTCTTGTTAGCAACCTATTGGAGAAATGCGCTGCAACTTAATTATAGCGCCAATTCTGCAAGACAAAAAAGAAACTCGGCGCTAAATTTCTGAAGAAAGCAGATGGCATTGTTATCTGCTTTCTTCATTATGCACATAACTTTAAGCAGCGATTGTCTTGTCCTTTATTATAGGTGGCGGAAACGTTAAAACCAATTATCCTAAAGTATAGTTCTCAAAAAATAACTGGTTTTACCTGCCAAATCCCGACTGCATATTCCCAGATCGTATTGTCACTCGAAAACTCACCGGAATGTGCGATATTATGGATGCACATCTGACGCCATCGGGCTTTATCCTTGTACAGACGGTCGATCTGTTCCTGCGCAATGGCATAGTCGCCGAAATCCTCCAGTAGGAAAAATTCGTCGTTGTGCTGCAACAGCCCGTCATACAATCCCAGGAACTCATCCCGTCCGGCCGGCAATTCACCACTTACCAACTGGTCCACCACCAGCTTCAATCGCGGATTGGCTTCATAAACAGCGCGCGCATTATAACCGCCCCGCTTGTGGAAGTCCATTACCTCGTCGGGGGTCAGGCCAAAAGCGACGAAATTCTCTGTCCCAACCTCGCTGCGAATCTCGATGTTGGCGCCATCATGGGTTCCGATCGTAACGGCTCCATTCATCATGAACTTCATATTGCCTGTACCGGAAGCTTCCTTGGATGCCGTCGAGATCTGTTCGCTCACATCGGCGGCAGGCACGATGATTTCCGCGAGGGAAACCCGGTAATTCTCGAGGAAAACGACCTTGATTTTCTCCCGCAGCACTGGATCGGCATCTACCATTTCCGCCACCGTGTTGATCAGCTTGATGGTGCGCTTGGCAGCGTAGTAGCCCGGTGCGGCCTTGCCAGCGAAGATGAAAGTCCGCGGCGTGATGTCCAGCGCGGGGTTTTCCCGCAGCCGGTTGGCGAGATCCATGATATGCAGTACGTTCAGTACCTGCCGCTTATAATTGTGAATCCGCTTGACCTGGCAGTCGAAAATCGAATGCGGGTTAATGGTCTGCCCCATTGTCTTCTTGATATAATCAGCCAGCCGCTCTTTGTTGGTTAACTTTACCAGCGCTACCTTTTCTGCGAAGACCGGATCCGCCGCACAGCTCTTCAGGCGCAGCAGATCCGTGGCATGCGCCATCCAGCTCTTGCCAATCGCTTCGGAAATGAGGCTGGACAGGTCCGGGTTCGCTTTCATCAGCCAGCGACGGTGCGTAATCCCGTTCGTTTTGTTGTTGAATTTGCTGGGAGAGTACTCGTAGAAGCGTTTCAGCACCGATTTTTTCAAGATTTCCGTGTGGATCTTGGCCACGCCGTTGACGCTGTAACTGCCGACCACCGCCAGGTTGGCCATGTGGACGAAGCCATCGGCGATAATGGACATTTCACGGATGCGGTCCCACTCGCCCGGATAGCGGTTCCACAGTTCATGACACCAGCGTTCGTTGATCTCGTAAACGATCATATGGATCCGCGGCAGCAATTCCTTGAACACATCGATGGGCCATTTTTCAAACGCTTCCGGCATCACGGTATGATTGGTGTAGGAAACGGTATTGGTCGTAATGAGCCACGCATCGTCCCAGGTCATGCCCTCTTCGTCGATGAGGATGCGCATGAGCTCGGGTACGAGAACAACCGGATGCGTGTCGTTGATGTGTAGGGCAATTTTTTCGTGGAAATCGACGAGCGTGCCATGCCGCTTCTTATATCGCCGGACTATGCTCTGCAGGCCAGCCGACGCCATGAAATACTGTTGCTTGAGACGCAGCACCCGACCTTCATAGCGAGAATCGTCAGGATAGAGAATTTCCGAGATGGACTCCACGGAACGGCGGTATTCCATGACCTGGATGTAGTCACTGTTGGAATAAGGGCCTTCGTCCGTGTCGATAGGCATCACCTCCGCGCTCCAGAGCCGCAGCGTGTTCACCGTATTGTTATGGTACCCGGCGACAGGCATGTCATAGGGAACAGCCAGCACCGGCTGATATCCCTCATGATGGAATAACCTTATCCCGCCGACATCCTCTTCCCGAATGTGTCCGCCGAACCTCACGGTGACCGCCTTATCCGGCCGTCTGAACTCCCATACGTTTCCATCCTTCAGCCAGGGATCCGGCAGTTCCGCCTGATATCCGTCCACGATCTTCTGCTTGAACATGCCGTACCGATAACGGATGCCGCAACCGTGCCCCGGGATATTCAAGGAAGCCATGGAGTCCATGAAACAGGAAGCGAGCCGTCCCAAGCCGCCGCTGCCAAGACCAGCCTCCGGCTCCTGGTCCGTCAAGTCCTCCAGGTTGATCCCCAGATCGCCCAGTCCGTCACGACAAGCCTGAAGCATATCGGTATTCATGAGGTTGGACAGCAGGATACGCCCCTGCAGGTACTCGATCGAAAAATAATAAACCTGCTTGACGTCCCGTTCCATGTACTCCCGGTTCGTCCGGGCCCATAGTCGGGCAATGACGTCACGGACCAGGCCGGCCAGCGCCTCATACCGATCACGGTTGGAACCTTCCTCAACGCCTTTCCCATGAAGGCTTTGAAATTTTTCCAGATACGCTTTGGTAAAATGGGCTTTACTTTGAAACATGGAAATCAGCCTCCATCACTTTTCGATACAGCTCCACATATTCCTTGGCCGAAGTCTTCCAGGAGTGTTCTGCTTTCATGGCCATCTTCATTAACACGGTCCAGCGTTTTTTGTCCCGGTAGGTAGCGCAGGCCAGTCGAATCACATGCAGCATATCATGCGCGTTGTAGTTAGTGAACGTGAACCCGGTGCCTTCGTTGGTTTCCGGGTTGTAGCTCTCAACAGTGTCTTTCAGGCCCCCGGCTTCCCTGACCAGTGGGATACAGCCATAACGCATGGCGATGAGCTGACTGACGCCGCAAGGCTCCTTCATCGATGGCATGAGGAGCAGGTCCGCGCCTGAGTATATACGGCGGGCCAGCGTGTCATCGTAACCAATCCGGACTGCGACTCGGCCGGGATACCGTTTGGAAGCTTCCCTGAACATGGCTTCGTATTGATGTTCGCCGCTACCCAGCACGACCAGTTGCGCCCCTTCCGCCACGATTTCGTCCATGACGTGATGCACCAGATCATATCCTTTGGCCTTGACCAGGCGGGCGACTATGCCAAAGAGCGGCGCCTCCGGATTCTGTTCCAGACCCATGACTTCCTGCAGACGGGCTTTGTTTACGACTTTCCCCTTGAAACTGCGGGTCGAATAGGGCGCGAACAGCGCTTTATCCTTGAGCGGATTGTACTCATCAGAATCTATACCGTTGACAATCCCAACCAAACGATCGCTACGTCGTTTCAGGATTCCATCCAGTCTTTCGCCCCAGTAACGGGTCTGGATCTCCTGAGCATAACTCGGGCTGACCGTACTGATGAAATCTGCGAACTCCAGCCCCCCTTTGAGAAAATTCACCATGCCGTAAAATTCGAGCGCGGCGGTCGCGGCGGGTTCATTCTCCAGATTGAACATGTCGCCCAGGATGCTGCGCGGGAAAATCCCCTGATATTCCAGATTGTGAATTGTGCAGATCGTTTTGATGGTCGAGCACCAGGGCGCCCGGCAGTAATGAGCCCGCAGCAGTACCGGGATCATGCCGGCGTGCCAGTCATGGCAATGGATGATATCCGGCACCCAGTCAAGGCGGGGAATCACATCAAGTACGGCTTTGCTGAAGAACCCGAAGCGTTCCGCTTCATCATAAAAATTGTACAGGCCCTTGCGGCGGAAATAGTACTCGTTGTCGACAAAATAAATGGTCACGCCTTCATGCTGCATTTCGAACAAGCCGCAATACTGTTTTCGCCAGCCGAGCTGAACCGTCTCGCTGGTTACCGGTCGCATTTGGCTGCGAAATTTTTCTGAAATATCGCCATATAGCGGGACAATGATTCTGGCGTCCACTTTCGCTTTTACCAGGGCGCGGGGCAGGGTTCCCACCACGTCGGCCAGTCCACCGGTTTTGGCAAACGGAGCCGCCTCCGCCGCCGCAAACAATACTTTCAACATATCAAATCACTGATCCTTTCTCTACTATAAATGGCCTTGCCGCAGAACCGTTCAGGCAGCGGCCGGCTGTAATTTGCGAGTCTTTATCACATAAAACGTTGGTCAGACGGGCATCGGGCCCGACACGTGTATTTTGAGTCAGGATGGAGTTACGCACTACTGCGCCTTTTTCAATGATAACCGACCGGAACAGGATGCTGTTCTCCACTGTACCTTCGACGATGCAGCCGTTCGCGACCAGCGAGTTCTTCACGCGGGCCTGTGCGAGGTACTTGGCCGGCGCCTCATCCTTGACCTTGGTGAAAATGTTTCCGTACCGAAAAAACAGCTCCTGCCATACGCGCGGATTGAGCAATTCCATCTGATGCTGATAATAGCTGGCAACTGAATCAATCTTGGCAACATACCCGCTATGACGGAAAACGCATATTTTCAATCGGTCGATATTCTTCAGCACCCCGTCCGCAAAAAGGTCGCAGCCACCTTGCGCCGCACATTCTCGGACTAGTTCGGCCATCAGGCTTTTGGACAGGATATAGAAACCCAGCGGCTGAACGTCATAGGGCAGCGAGTCAACGGGGTTGCAGATGGAGGTCACCTGGCCGCTGTCATCGAGCGAGAGGCAAGGTCCGGTCCCGTCATCCGGCCAGTCCCGGCCGATGATAGTAACATCCGCCCCTACCGACAGATGATACTGAAAGGCTTGTTCGATCGGCAAGTTGCACACCGCCTGACTGCCACAAATTACGACGAAATCTTCGGTTGCCGCGAAAATATAGTCCAGATTGAACAAAAAATTCTCCACATCACTCTGGCAATGCGTATTATCAGTAACTCCCGGCGGCAGAATATAGAGACCGTCCCTTTTACGCGCCAGATCCCATTCCTTGCCGGAACGCAAATGATCGATCAGGGACCGGTATTTGTCACGCACCAGGACACCGACGGTTCTCACTCCGGCATTGACCAAGTTCGACAACGCAAAATCAATGAGCCGGTAACGACCGGCCGTAGGAACAGCCGCAAGCGGGCGATTTTTCGTCAAAGCGCCCATGCCGGATTCATCCTCATAGAGGTTGATCAGCCCAAGCATGTTTTTCATGAGCGTGCTCCTTTCCGGGCGCGGAGTTTCTCAACCAGAAGCGTTACCGATCCGTCGCCGCCGATCCGGGCATTTTCCGCCACTACGGTATCTGGTCCGATGATGGCCCTCTGGATCACGGCATTGGGAGACACGGTAACTCCCGGCATCAGCACCGAATCAGTCACCTGGGCTCCCAGTCCCACGATGACGTTGGGGAACAAGACGCACCGCTTCACCTGCCCGAAGATCTGACACCCTTCGCTGATCATGGATTCGGTGATCTGGGACTGCGGTGCAGCATAGTGGGGGGGCCTGACTGGATTCACTGAATAGATCCGCCAGTCGGGATCGTACAGATCCAGTTGCGGGCGGTCCGCCAACAGATCCATGTTCGCTTCCCATAAGCTTTCCACGGTGCCAACATCCCTCCAGTACCCTTTGAAGCGGTAGGCAAAAAGACTTTGGCCCGCCTCCAGCATCTTGGGGAGGATATTGCGGCCGAAATCATGCGCTGAGTCGTTTTTTTTCGCATCAGCTTCCAGATACTGCTTCAGAAACTGCCAGCGGAAAATGTATACGCCCATGGATGCCAGGTTGTTTTTGGCCTTGACCGGTTTTTCATCGAATTCGATGACCCGGTCGTCCGCATCGGTATTGATGATCCCGAAGCGTCGGGTATCTTCCCACGGCACCTCGATGACAGCCAGGGTCGCATCCGCTTCCTTGGCCTCATGGTATTCCAGCATCAGATTATAGTCCATTTTGTAAATGTGGTCGCCGGATAGAACCACGATCCATACCGGGTCGAACAGGTCGATGAAGTCGATGTTCTGGCAGATGGCGTCCGCCGTACCCTTGTACCATTCTCCGCCGGCGTCATGCGTGTAGGGCGGCAGGACAAAC
>Ga0316604_10002159_pt1 | contig 15586 bp, 11 predicted proteins | sample OWC_soil_day20_C_FD_207650 | JGI IMG/M metagenome (GOLD analysis project Ga0316604, IMG submission 207650) | Wetland soil microbial communities from Old Woman Creek delta, Ohio, United States - OWC_soil_day20_CT | ecosystem: Environmental > Terrestrial > Soil > Wetlands | place: USA: Ohio... | reverse complement strand
TCATCAATACTCTCCCATAATTGATGAAAGAGTACGAAAACACCTTAAGTCGACCAATGATTCATGGCGGATGGATGAGACATACTTGAAAATCAAGGGTAAAAATGCCTATTTATATCGTGCAGTTGATTCTGAAGGAAAAACGATAGACTTTTTTGTATCTGAACATCGTGATAAAGATGCCGCGAAAAATTTCTTCAAAAAGGCTTTAAAAGCCATACATAATCAGCAACCAAGAGTAATAACAACTGACAAGTACGCTGCAACAGAAGTTGCTATTCATGAAATGATTTATAGTGGAACCCTATCAGTCAAAACCACGCTTCGAAAAATAAAGTACTTGAACAATATTATTGAGCAGGATCATCGTTTTATTAAACGAAAGATCAAACTAATGCTTGGATTTGATAGTTTTGAAACTGCTGAGAAAACAATCTGCGGAATTGAACTTATGCATATGGTCAGCAAGGGACAGGTTGAAGAAATTCAATGTGTCCTTACTGAGGTTGAATTTATAAACAAAATTATGGGTGTAGTTGCTTAAAAAATCATCAGATTGGTGATAGATTTATACTTATTGGAATTTTGTTGAGTAGTTGCACCACAACCGAATTTATAATCACCTGTCAAACTGGTTCATAATCAGTAGCCGGGTGATTTTCTATTTATTTAAACCATATATTTTACAAATAAAGGTATATTGCGCAAGTTGTTTTCTCGACAGTTTCAAAACTACCAAGTCTAAGCAATGGCTTGATCTTTCTTTTAATAAATCGATGATCTTGCTCAATAATGTTATTCAGATATTTTATTTTTAAACTTATAGTAAAAATTACTATTTAGTCATAATTTTGTCACATTTCCAGATTATAATTAAAATTAAAAAAGGTGGAGGAATCTCCCATGAAAAACATTGTTAAAAAAGTAATCATATATTCAATGTTAGGTATCGTGCAATTAGGTATAGGTGTATCTGCAATAGAAGCATCACCAAGACATGACGACCAACATTATCAACAACAATATGGAAATTGCCATAAAGGTCAGCATCAACGAATACAAGAAGAAAGATACCGCCATGAAAAAGAAATGCAACGGCGTGAGCACGAGGAAGAACGCGAATGGCATGAACGACAAGAACATGAAAAGGCGCACCATAGAGAAGCAGTAAGGGTTATTGGAGGATTAATATTGCTATCTCTTATAGCGAATAGCTAAATTACATACTAATCATTGCTTTGTTAGCCATAACCGCCTTACTCTTAATTGAGTGAGGCGGCTGCTTTTTTATTTATAGTTTGAAAATAAAGTTTATTTTCAAACTATAGTTCGACATATTTTGTATAAATGTATATTTATAATGGTAAATGTATGAAAAACTGAAAGAAATTTGTTGCGAAAAGGTTATTAAGGTGAAGAATGTATTGTGAGGTATTTTAGTGATCAAAGCCAAATCATGCAAATATTGCACCCTAAAAGATGAAACCTACTTAACGCTTATCAATAGGAAGATACAGGCGTGGAGGTTCATATGGAAATACAGAGATAGATATATTGATTTTGTTTAACGGGCAGGACGTTTTCAGCTTATTAAATTTTATTTTTAGAATGCTAATTTGTAAATACCTAAAAAATCCCATATTATCTTAATTAATGCTGCCAGGAGTTCTTCTCTATATTACGGAAAATGAAATTTATTGTAAAATTTGTAGATATATTGCTTTGATCGTTGGATTTGGCTCTTTAGCCTTCCAGTTGAAAACCATACGGACATGCATCCCAATATCCTTAGCCATTTCTGTGATTTGATCAATGATCCCTTCAACTACGATTTCACCAAGGATATTATTTGCACGTTTGAGCAATACGTTTTTACGGCGGTATTAATTATGGCGTAAGAATGGCATGGCCTGACAATTTAGTAGATGATGAATTGAAAATTGACAGCTACAGGACTTTTGCGATAGCAGCAGATGATAGTGAGCGTAGGTAGCGAAGAATGATTAGATAGTGGGGTGCATTGAGTATATGGTTTAAGATTAATCGGGGGGAATCGTACACTGGTAATGGTGAAAAAAGAGTCTGTAAGGGTTTTTAGGAAGAAACCATGGAATAATAGTATTAATCCTGCGAATTTATATGAGTTCTCAGGATTTTGTGTTTTATGATAAATAATTACAATAAATAGTAATTATTTACAAGCCGAACGTAATAAATTGCCGATAAAGATATTTTTCAGTGCCGATCACTTTAGCCGAAATATAGAGAACTTAAATACCACCATAAGGACCCAGGACGGAATTCCCATGGGGTTAAAATGGATTGCCTAAAATTGGGAAACAGCAAACCTTACTGCATTTCGACCGCTGTCTTTAGCCTCATATAACGCCTCATCAGCTCTCTTAATGCAAGATGACATACTTCCATCCTGCATGAGTTCCGCCACTCCCATACTGAGAGGAAGCAAAAAATCTGTCCCTTTGCTTATGAAAATCAGAGAAAACAGCACAGAATCCTGCTAGTTTAATATTAAGGCTAGCAGGATCTTCATTTGCATTTTCTTAAGTAATTAATTTGTGCAAGGAGCTCTGAAGCAAAATTTTCAAAAATGATCAGCGCTTTTTCCGTGCTGGATTTAACAAATTTATGGATAACCTTATAACATATTCGGTCAGGCGGGGGAACAAATAGTTTTTGAATAGTATACTTGTTGGTTGCTGTTGTGGCTTGCGCGATTGACAAGGGAACAATTGCCCATTGGTGAGGTGTTCGTAGCAGGGGCAAAACCATTGGGCCGTTACTGACTTGAATATGTGTTGCCTGAAGAGGATTCCACCATTTGTTATGCCAGATTTCATAGGCTGGAAACCAGTTATGGTACAATTCATCACGTGGATTTAACTGCTGTGGATGAATGTTTGGAGCAGACATATTCTCTGATGAGGCTAATCGAATAAGGACCATAGGTTCTGAAAAAAATGGGGATACTTCAATATTTTTTATGATTCTCTCGTGTAATACAAAAGCAATATCAATCGTTCTTTGCTCAACTAAGGCGTAAAGATCATTGGAATTTTGAGTATAAATGTGTAAGCGCATGGCCGGATGTTGGTGGATTATTTGCTGATAAATATTCGGCAATAAATAAGTGTTTACACTATCAACAGCTCCAATTGATAAAGATAGATTAGTACGTGATTTTAATGATTGGGTTTCTAACAATAAATGAACCCATTTTTCTGCGATTAAAATGAAATCTTCACCCGCAGGAGTAAGTGTAATGGTTTTTAATCCTTTTCGTCGCTGAATAAGAACTAGACCAAGTCTTTGTTCAAGATTCTTGAGGCGGTGACTTACCGCAGATTGGGATAAATGAAGACTTTCAGCAGCCTTTGTTAAACTTTGATTAGAGACAACTGCTAAGAATGCTTGAATATCATCAATATTCATTATTATTACTCCTCATATATAAATATAAAAAATTTGCATATTATTAATGCATTTCATTTGTTTTACTTTAAGTATAAGTATTGTCTATAATTAACTCAAGAATAATTAACGAATAAATGTGCAGAGGATCAAATAAGAATTTCAATGACACTATTAATTTAGTATGGACTTATTATTCTACTGAAAAAACAAAAGGGGTCGAATGGTGCGAGCTTTCAGTTTTGTATGTAATGTCGCTATAGTGTTTTTATGCGTTATCAGTTTTACAGTGAGCTTAATTAGGAATGCCTTTTTATCGGCGGTTTTGTGGTTGTTGCCATATAGATAGACTGTGAATGGTGGTTACGCTATAAGATAAGGCACAGAAGACATAGCTAATTAATAAAGTAGAATTATTTGCGATTGGTAAAATAGGAGGACAATAGTTGTGGATCATATTAGTATGGAAATGCTTAGTTTTTTATTGGGAGTAGGTTTTGTTGCTGCTTTTATAGACTCTGTTGTTGGCGGAGGAGGTTTAATCTCCATGCCAGCATTGTTGATGACAGGATTACCTCCTAGCGTTGTATTGGGGACTAACAAATTAGCTTCGATATGTTGTTCTAGTACGAGCAGCATATCGTTCTTGCGTTCAGGGAAGATGGATCTTGGATTAGTTAAATATCTTTTTCCCTTATCCTTAATTGGTTCCATATTGGGCGCATATACGATAAAGCTGATTCCCCCTGAATTCTTAAAACCACTAGTAGTAGTTATGTTGATTTTAGTAGCGATTTATACGATTTTTAAGAAGGAGTGGGGAGATGAGTCTACTTATAAAGGTATTAACAAAAGGGCTGGTATTTTAGGAGGTTGTGCTGCTTTTATTTTGGGCTTTTATGACGGCTTTTTCGGGCCAGGAGCAGGAACGTTTTTAATTTTTGTATTTTTGACACTTGGTTTTGATTTTGTGGTAGCTGCGGGAAATGCCAAGGCACTCAATCTAGCGAGTAACCTGGGTGCGGTTGCAATATTTATGTTAGGCAGTTCAGTCAATTATATTTATGGTTTTGTTATGGGCATTGCGATGATTATCGGCGCTATCACCGGTTCACGGTTTGCTATTGCCCAAGGTGCTACTTATGTTAAACCACTATTTATCTTGGTGACAATGTTATTAATAGGAAAGCAATTATTAGATGTTTTACATTGAGTATAGAGCTAATGCGAGATAGTTAGAAGTAAAAAGGGGACAGGTGTACTATTTTAAAAACATAGAGTTTAGTCTAAATTTTTCAAGGGCAATGGGGGCGGTTTACATTGGTCTTTTTCTGTACTATTTCATCCGACACGCAGAACCTTATCATTTATAATGGAGAAAAATGCCTCAACCTATCAGTATGGGGTGAGGCATTTATAGTTGAAAACAGGATAATGTAAAATAAATTTCACAGATAGGTAAGGCAGGGATGGTTACTGACTTGGGGGTAATTTAACAGTGATGCATGCTGACGATTAGTCGGGAATGATTGACAGAACGAGGATCTTCTGATAGCATAGAAAAAATAATTGACGTAGTATATTGTCATGATTATATTGGTGCAATGAAAGAGAGAAGAGTATGACTCAAGTTTTGTTAAAGGCAATGGCTTTTGTTTGTATTATCATATTAGGTTATATGTTAAAAAGAATCGGCCTTTTTATGCCCAACGATTATAAGATAATTTCAAAAATTGTAATGAACCTTACGCTACCAGCAGCTGTGATTACTGGTTTTGCCAATTTCCAAATGGATATTTCCCTTATATATGTTGTTTTACTTGGATTTCTATGTAATGTAGTTATGGTATCATTAGGTTTTTGGGCTGGGGCTAATAATGACGATACCAAGGCTTTTTATATGCTGAATTTTTCCGGGTATAATATCGGCTGTTTTACCTTGCCCTTTGTTCAGAATTTCCTTGGCCCCTTTGGTGTGGTTGCTACCTGTATGTTTGATTCAGGAAATTCCATCATGTGTACAGGAGGGACATACGCAGCGGCTGCCAGTGTAGTTGGGGTTGGCGAAAAAGGCCATGGTATACGATTAATCAAGACATTATTTTCTTCAGTGCCGTTTACCACCTATATGGTAGTACTGCTACTATCGTTGCTTGGAATTCACTTACCTGCAGCAGTAAGTAATCTAGCGTCTGTAATTGCCGGCGCTAATAGTTTCTTAGCTATGCTCATGATTGGTATGATGATTAAGATTGATTTAGAGCCAAGGTACCTAAAACAGGCAGCTTTCATATTGTCAATAAGGTATTTGTTAGCGGCAATTTTTGCTGTGATATTTTATTTTTACACACCATTTACGTTGGAAGTTAGGCAAGTACTAGCACTTGTTATTTTTGCGCCCATTTCAGCGCTTGTCCCTGTTTTTACAGAAAAATTCAAAGGAAATACAGCGTTAGCAAGTTTCACAAATTCAATATCAATCGTACTTAGTATTACTATTATGACAATTCTGTTAGTAGTTATGAAAGTTGGGTAAAGAGCCAAGAAATAATTATTTAGAAAAACTATCTCAGTATTACCTGATTGATAATGAAAATGGTAAATGACTTTGACTGTTGGGTTATAAAAAGCAAGTGAGTACTTTTCTCGATTTTGGTGCAAAAAATAAAATCAATGATATAATCTTACCAGAACTTGGAAGTTGGGTAAGGAGAAAGTCAGGAAACACCTTAAGCCAACAAATGATTCATGGAGAATGGATGAAGCATATCTGAAAATTAAGAGCAAAAATACATATTTATTATATAGAGAAGTTGATTCCAAAGGGAATATTATCGACCTTTTTGTATCTGAGCATCGTGATAAACATGCTGCGAAGAAGTTCTTCAAAAAGGCTCTAAAAGCTATACATAATCAGCAACCAAGAGTAATAACAACTGACAAGTGCGCAGCAACTCAAGTTGCAATATATGAATTGATTTATGATGGTAGCATATCGGTAAAAACAACGCTAAGCAAAGAAAAGCAACATTAAATACAAAATTATGTTTAATTTACAAGGAATTAAAACATTCATTATAACAAATTGATAATCTGCTGGAAATAAGATGAGTGTAGTGGTAAAATTATACTGTGATCAGGCAAAAATACCGTAGAATGAACGATTTGACTACAAATAGTTTCCACATGAAACTATGTAATAATTAATGGGGGGTATTTATATGACAGCTACAACTAACAAACTAGTAATTATTGGTGTAGGACATGTAGGGGCTCAAGTTTTGACAACTGCCGTTGCCCATCAAATTGCATCGGAGATTGCTCTGATTGATATTGAAGAAGGAAGAGCCATTGGTGAAGCATTAGACGTTGATCATGCTACTCCTTTTGACTATAATGCGAACATTAATGTACATAAAGGCACCTACGAAGACTGTGCTGATGCTAAGGTAATAATTATGTGTGCGGGACCTAGTGTCCTGCCGGGAGAAAATTTGGATCGTCTTGTTTTAGCTGGACGAAACGCGGAAACTGTTAAAGACGTTATGAGCCAAATTGTTAAATACACTAAAGATGCCGTAATTATTTTTATTACCAATCCTCTTGATATTACGACCTATTATGCTGCAAATCACTTTGGTTATCCGAAAGGAAAATTATTTGGCACAGGTACAACACTTGAAACTTCTCGCCTAAAACGAATCATTGCAGATCGTTACCATGTAGCACCTACTAGTGTACAAGCTTTTATGCTAGGTGAACATGGAAATTCTACTTTCCCGGCGTGGAGCATGGTAAATATTGGTGGCATTCCGGTAAACCAATTGGATCGATTTTTCGACATTGAAACACCACTTGATAAAGAAGCTATAGGTAAACAAGTTATACAAGTTGCTTACGATGTGCTAAACGGAAAAGGCTGGACTAACACGGGTATTGCCATGGGTGCTGTTCGTCTTGCCAAAGCAGTTATATATGATGAGCGCTTTGTGGGACCAGTTTCTGTTACTCTTGAAGGTGAATATGGTATTACTGAAAAAGTATCGCTCAGTATTCCTTGTATTATCGGCAAAAATGGTGTTGAAAAAAGACTGCCGTTGAGCTTACCGGAAGAAGAAGTTGATAACCTAAAGAAGTGTGCCAAAACAATTCGTGCCGTTCTGGATTCGATTAATATTGATTAAGATAAAAGAATAGTATATTTTGGCAGGAACGATACTCTGGCGAGTAAAATACTTAAACAATATTATTGGGCAGGACCATCACTTTATTAAACGAAGGGTCAGGGCAATGCTTGGATCTGACAGCTTTGAAACTCTACTGAGAAAATGATTTGTGGAATCGAGAATATGCATATGATGCGAAAGGACAGATTGAAACTCAATCTGTCCTTTCCTAGTTTCAGTTCTTTGGTCGAGTAGATTGAGGGACGTTTCAGAATTATCCCTCAATTTACTCGACCGATATTATTGTAAATGATCAGATCATGTTTGAGTTTGCGAATATTTTGCACCAGAACCCGTTAAATGTTACAGTCAGTATCGGTCTGCTGAATCAACTTTTTTAACGGAAAAAGTAACGCTCAGAACAACGATGAATTATAACAGGAATTAGGGCATTAGAGGTTTATGTGAAAGTTTACAAAAGTAACAAATCGCGATTCTTTGTTTTATAAGCAGGATTTATGAAATTTTTATGGAATGGAATTGAATAATAATTCTGTCTTATTATAGTCGATTATTGAAAATAGACTAGTGGGGGAGATTTTTCTGTATTAATGTGTTCCAAGAAGGAGATGTAGATAAAATGAAAAAAAATCACTCTTCATTTTTAGACTTACGTAAATTTGTGGCTCCGGAATTTATCTTTGGAGTTGGGGCACGAAAGCTAGCGGGGCGTTATGCGTTGAATTTTGGAGCACGGAAAGTATTGTTAGTGAGTGATAAATTCTTACATTCTAAAACATCTTGGGTGGATGAAGTAGAGCAATCTTTCAAAGATGCTGGAATTCCTTATGTATTGTTCATGGAAGTGAGCCCTAATCCACGCTCGGCAGAAGTGATGCATGGAGCTACAGTCTTTGCTAATGAACATTGTGATGGAATTGTTGCTTTGGGGGGCGGTAGCGTTATGGATTGTGCCAAAGGTATTGGTATTGTTTATGCCAATGGTGGTAATATTTTAGATTTTGAAGGTGTTGATAAAATTCCAAGAGCTATGCCTCCGTTAATGTGTATTCCTACAACGAGTGGCACTGCATCGGAAGTTTCTCAATTTGTAATTATATTAGACGAATTCCGTGCATGTAAAATTGCTATCGTCAGCAAGGCTGTCGTTCCCGATGTAGGACTCTTAGATCCAGAAGTTACAATAAGCATGGATCCATATTTGACGGCATGTTCTGGTATGGATGCACTGACTCATGCTATAGAAGCCTATGTATCCAATGCTAGTTCTCCCATTACAGATCTTCATGCCCTAGAGGCAATCCGTCTTATATGGGAGGCACTACCGGAAGTTATGGTACAGCCATCTGATCTTGGTTGGCGTGCTCAGGTATTGATGGGCAGTCTTCAAGCTGGACTGGCATTTTCAAACGCAATTTTAGGTGCGACACATGCCATGGCCCATAGTTTGGGTGGATTTCTTGATTTGCCTCATGGTGAATGTAATGCCATCTTATTAGGACCTGTCATGCAATATAATTATTCTGCGTGTCTAGAAAAATCTCAAAAGATTGGAGAAATTTTCGGACTGTCTCTGGAAGGTTTGCCAGAGACAGTGGCTGCGCAGCAATTATGCCAAACCATTGAAAATTTTCGGCGAAAACTTGGTATTCATAATACCTTAAAGGGTTTAGGTGTCCAGCGTTCGAAGTTTTCCCAATTGATTGAATATGCATTACATGATGCGTGTATGGCCACTAATCCGCAAGTGATGACGGTAGAGGATGTGGAATCGATTTATGAACAGGCGTTATGATACCGATGATGAAAGAAACTTTACCCGTGATCTCTTGATTGGTCTTGGCGAATCATCTGTTCGTAAAAGTTACTACCCTGAATTACAACGACGGATAGTAGAGCTAGAAAAAACCCAAGCATCTTTAATTGAAAGTGAAAAACGCTATCGTCAAGCTGTTGAAGTATCCAGTGATGCAATTTGGGATTGGGATATATGTCAGAATATCTGGTATATTTCAAATGAATGGGTGAAGAAATTCAAGCTGTTACCAGAGAAACATGATGAGAAATCTTCACAGGTTATCGGTGAAGATTTAAGGAAAATTTGGAGTATGCGGATTCATCCAGATGATCTTGCACATCACCAACAGCTTTTAAATGATCATCTAGCAGGGATAAGCGATGTTTATGAAGTGGAGTATCGATTTTTGATTCCTCCTGAACGCTGGATTTGGATATTGGCCAAAGGCAAAGTCATATTTGATAACCATGGTAAGCCAGTACGTATGATTGGTTCTTATTCTGATATTACGACTCGTAAAAATCAAGAAGAGCGCATTCGGCATATGGCTTATCATGATACATTAACTGATCTTCCTAATCGTGCTAGTCTTTATGAAAAAATGGTGGATTTTCTGAATGAGAAAAACACAGATGATCATTCAGGAGCCATATTTTTAATCAACATTGATAACTTTAAATTTGTTAATGATTCATTAGGATATTCTTGCGGAGATAACTTGTTAATTGCAATCGCCCAGCGACTTACTGGAATTTTACCATCTAAAGGGGAATTAGCTCGGATTGGTGGAGATGAGTTTGCGATTTTGTTGACACATTTTGATTCTAAGCAAGTTGATACTTTCGCACATCGAATTTTAAAGTTATTCACTAAGCCCATTTTTGCTTGTGGGCATCAAATTTTTATTTCTAGTAGCATAGGAATTGAGGTTTTCACGACTGACGCCTCTGTTGAAAAAATATTGAGTAATGCCAATACTGCATTACATAGTGCAAAAACTACAGGTAAGAAAACATGGAAACTTTTTAAAAATGAAATGCAAGAAGCTGTCGTCCTTCGTATGCAAATGGAAAATGAGCTCCGTCAGGCTTTGGCTCTCGAACAATTTGTAGTATATTATCAGCCACAAATTGATATCTTATCTGGTAAAATTATTGGACTAGAAGCACTGATTCGTTGGTCACATCCCACTAAAGGTCTTATTCCACCTCTATCTTTTATTCCCTTAGTAGAAGAAACAGGAATGATCGTCCCTCTTGGTGAGTGGGTTATGCGCTCTGCTTGTAGATTTGGAAATTCATTGAGGAAAATCCAACAAAAGAAAATACGTATTGCTATTAACGTTTCGGCAAAACAATTAATGCAAGAGGATTTCTTACAACGAGTTCGTCGTATTTTATGGGAAGAAAACTATCCACCAGAGCTAATGGAATTAGAAATTACGGAAACTATTTTGATGGAATCATTAGAAACAAATGTGATCAAGTTGAAAGAACTTCGCAATTTTGGCATTCGCATTTCTCTTGATGATTTTGGTACAGGCTATTCTTCATTGACATATTTAAGTCGTCTACCTATTGATGTTCTCAAAATCGATAAGTCTTTCTTGCAAGAAGTTCGGGTCACTTCAAAGGGAACAGTCATTATTGGTACGATTATTCAGCTTGCTCATCAAATGGATATGACAGTGGTTGCTGAAGGAGTGGAAACATGGGAACAGCTTCAATTGATGAGAGATTTAGAATGCGATTTTATTCAAGGATTTTTGATAAGCCGTCCACTCCCGGTTGATCAAATACTAGAAGTATATCATAAAAATCATGGTGTATTTTTAATTGAAAGTGCTGTGGACCCTACTTGATGGACAGTATACCAGTGATATTTATTTTAGGATGAAATGAAGAAGATGAGACAAAAGGACTTGAGTTGGGAGCAGTTGATTATATAACCAGACCTTTCAGATCGGCCATTATCCTGGCAAGAGTACAAAACCAACTCAGATTCAGTATGGCCACAAAGGAACTGAAAAAACACTATCAGACGGCTCTTGACTGAAATGCTCGTTTGCAAAATGAAATCACCGAACGCAAGCGGTCTTACAAAACGAGGCGCGGTTGCAGCGTCTCGTCGATATCCTGCAGTAGCTAGCTGAAACTATTCAGGAATTTCTCGATTACTCACTAAAGCAGGCTATGCAACTGACCGAAAGTAGGATCGGCTAGATTTACCACTATCACGAAGAACGCAAGGAGTTTGTCCTTAATACTTAGTCCAAAGAAGTTATTGAGGAATGCACTGTGGTGAATCCACAAACTTGCTACGAGCTGGACAAAACAGGAATCTGGGGGAAGCTGTTTGACAACGCCAGCCGATTGTGATTAACGATTTACAAGCAGCTCACTCGTTAACTTGACTTTCATTGTTCTTTTTTAGTTTAATAATTATACGCAAAAACATAGACCATACAAATCTCACAAATTCATGTATGGTCTATGTTTATAACTAAATTATTCTGAAATTGCTAAAAGAGACACGTAATTAGACTTTAACAATCCAACCGGCTGGCGCCTCCAAATCACCAAATTGAATACCGCAAAGAGTGTCGTACAGTTTGGTCGTATTCGGACCAACTTCTGTTTCACTATGGAAGACGTGAAGTTTACCGTTATACTGAATACCGCCAATCGGAGTAATAACAGCCGCAGTTCCGCAAGCGCCCGCTTCTTTAAACTCTTTAAGATTATCGATCAAAACGTCTCTCTCTGACGCTTTTAAGCCCAAATATTCTTTAGCTAGATAGAGAAGGGAATATTTCGTAATGCTTGGTAAAATCGAAGGTGATTTGGGGGTGACAAATTCGTCATCCCATGTAATACCAAAGAAATTTGCTGAGCCGACTTCTTCGATTTTTGTATGAGTCAATGGATCAAGGTAGATACAATCACCAAACCCGCTTTTTTTCGCCAATTGATATGAGTACAGGCTTGCTGCATAGTTACCGCCTACTTTAGCAGCTCCTGTTCCATATGGAGCCGCCCGATCAAAGTCGGAAACCGTAAAATTGACAGGCGTCATACCGCCTTTGAAATAGGGACCGACGGGCATGCAGAAAACAGAGAATAAATATTCCGGGGCTGGACCGACACCAATATTATCTCCTACGCCAATTAGTAACGGCCTGATATAAAGTGTGGCACCAGTACCGTAGGGAGGAACATATGCTTCATTGGCTCGTACAACTTGTAATACGGCTTCCACAAATTTCTCTTCTGGAATTTCCGGCATTAACAGCCGTTGAGCGCCGAGATTCATCCGTTTAGCATTTTCAAAAGGCCGGAAAAGTTGGATATCGCCATTTTTTGTTCTGTAGGCTTTTAATCCCTCGAAACACTGTTGGCCATAGTGCAAGGCGGTTGATGCCTCACTGATTGAAAGCTTATTATCGGTTGTTAGTTGGCCTTCATCCCATTTGCCATCTTTCCAAGTAGAAACATAACGGAAGTCTGTTTTTATGTAGCTAAAACCTAAATTACCCCAATCAATATTTGCTAGTTTACTCATAATTATATCCCCTCTCCTAAAAAAATTATTAAGCTAATCCATCTTTCCAAGTAATTCACCACTATAACCCTCTGTAAAAATAAAAAAACTCTTGCCCTTCAAGTCAAAAAGACTTAAAGGGGCAAGAGAAATTCTCGCGGTACCACCCTTTTTACAGAAAAAAATCTGCATCTCATCAGGTCAAACAACCCTAGCAGAATAACGGCTGCACTCCTTTCGGAGCTGAGACCGGCGCAGCTTACTTACAGTTCAGCCTTGCTGTTCAGGAGCGACGTTTGCATTCCCATCGTACCGATTCACACCAACCATCGGTTCTCTGAAACGACATAGAAAACAAGTTCTCCCTCATCACATTTACCATATTAAGTTAAAGTGTAGCTTTGCTTTATATAAATATACGCTAATAGTTATCTTCTGTCAATACCTATACATGACTGAAAAGGATTCGATGCTATCTATACTCAAAATAGCTTTACTTCGTAATTATACTCTATACGGAGAAGAACGAAATCTCTAGTCGCGATGGCTATAGTCTCTTTCTAGAAAACTTAAAAAAAGTGAAAAAATCCCTATATGAAGCGGAATCGTAGTTTTCCTGTAATTCCTTCTAAACCAGATGCATTAACCCTCAGAAAATATTTTAGAGCCTATTTTTCATCTAAATCCTATGGTAAGGAAGATTGGTTGTTCCCAGGGCAAAGACAGAATGAGCACGTTAACATTAAAACCATCCAAGGTATCTTAATGAAATTAAAAAACAACAATCAGACAAAGAAAGTCACATTGGAGTACGACACCTTGTCGATCAGAGTGGAAATTTAGCATTACCGCCCATAAGAAAATTCTAATCGATATTGGGCATGTAGGACAAAACTTGTATTTAGCTAGCGAATCAATAGATGTTGGAACTTGTGCAATAGGTATATATGATCAAAAGCTTATAGACCAGCTACTGGGTCTAAATGGAGAAGAGGAATTTGTGCGATATCTTGCTGCAGTAGGAAAAAAAGGAATGTCTTATTCATTATATTCCTCAGTTAGACATTGATAGCGGTTAGGTGAAGTTCGCTTCCACTATGAAAATCAATGCATTTATAGGGATACACATCATATATTTGTTTGATGAAGATGATTGGTGGTTTGTTGAGAAAAGAATATTGAACCTTATAAACTGCCTTACCTTCGGGTGAGGCGGTTTATTTCATTATAACCAATTACTTCCAGATGATATCATAAAATACAAAAAAACACTAGCTTGAAGGCGATCACATGCACCAAGACGACAAGTCATCAGTAATTTCATATTGATGATTTCACGTTATTTTCTCTTAGTTGATGAAATTAACCTTATCATTCATATAGTTTTCTTATGTATGCATTGTAAAAGTTATGAAAATAATAAATATTAAAGCATTAAGCATAAGAAATGGAGGAGATATTATGGTAAGGGTTTGCCCAACTTGCTCAAATGTAGATATTGATAAATTGGAAAAATTGGTACCAGGTAATCTAGAAGTAGAATGCATAGGTGAGTGTGGTCAGCATGAAGATAAAAGTTTTGGATATATAAATGATGAATTAGTAATAGAAGACACAGAAGAAGAATTTTTTGAATCAGTAAAATCTATGCAGTAGGCCCATAAGAATAACTGATAATAATATTTCCCTATTTAAATGAATAAGCTACCAAAATTTGTTGAAAATATAATATAAAAGGAGGGGTAATACTAGTGTCAAATGAGAAAGAAACATTAATACAAAGTACAGATGAAACGACTCGCGGTGACGTAGAGTCAATTTCAGGAAAAGGTGATGCCAGCGGCACGAATGATCCTAGTAAGCATTCTGATGTTCACCAAAGCTCTAGAAAATACTACGATATTGAAAAATCCCCTGCTTCCATGGAGGAAGTACATAACTGGCAGCGTCAGCATATTAAGACCCATGATCAAGGTAAAGAGGGTTATCCCTTGAATGTCATTGTAGATCCTGCCATGCGTGAAATGTACCAGCACGTTCATGAACAGGGACTTACCAATGTTTTTGACAGGTTCGAGCAGCAGGAAAAGATTCGCTGCAATTTCTGCGTTCAAGGTTTATCTTGTCAATTATGTGCCAACGGTCCTTGCCGTATTAATGCAAAAGTGCCCCGGGGTAACTGCGGTGTTGATGCAGATGTTATGGTAGCGCGAAACTTTGTTTATCGCCATGTAACCATTGGAACTTCTGCTAATATTTTTCATGCCCAGCAGGCGGCTCGTACCTTGAAGGCAGCTGCAGAAAGTCCGGAGAGCGGCCTGAAAATACGTGATAAAGAAAAACTACTAAAATATGCTGAGATGGCTGGTTTAAATAGTCATGAAGATGTAAACAAAGTGGCTGTTAGTTTTGCTAACTGGGTGCTTGAAGATATGGGTAGACCTTATTGGGAAGAGTCGTCAATGACCAAGGCTTTTGCTCCTCCCAAACGTCAAGAATTATGGCGTAAATTAAACTTATTCCCGGGTGGCGGCTTTAGCGAAATTGCATTAGCTCAGACAAAATGTATGACAAACCTTAACGCCGATGCAGTTGATTTCCTACTCACTTCAGTACGTCTAGGCGTTGCTAA
>Ga0316604_10002158_pt1 | contig 15594 bp, 13 predicted proteins | sample OWC_soil_day20_C_FD_207650 | JGI IMG/M metagenome (GOLD analysis project Ga0316604, IMG submission 207650) | Wetland soil microbial communities from Old Woman Creek delta, Ohio, United States - OWC_soil_day20_CT | ecosystem: Environmental > Terrestrial > Soil > Wetlands | place: USA: Ohio... | reverse complement strand
TGCATATTCCCGGAAAGCCCAGCTATGGCTTAGATGATTATGAGGGAATGGCCGGATTTTTGCAGTACTATATCATGGATGGGAGGATTGAGCTTTGATAGTATGACCGGCAACTGCGCAAGGTATAATTGTTGATACTGATATTGAAACAACACCCGTGTCAAGGGTTATCCCTGACACGGGTGTTGTCTTCCTGCCTACTGGCCTTACCACTCCGATGTCACATATCTAGTTTTTTTATAAAAAAGAATTCATATTCATTTTAAAAGCCGATGAGCTTGCTCCAGAGCCTTTCGGTATGTTTCCGGGTCGTTCACATTGAGCAGGTTTTGGAACGTTTCTTCCGTTCCTCCGACGATTCGGACATGAATGCGTTCTATCAGCTGATGCACCCGACGCTCTCCGCTGTCCAGCAACGACGTAATAACAGGAAGACAATTTCTATGGTATGCTCCAAACAGAGGTTCCTGTTCTATCAGCAGGCAGGCATCACAAGCACCGCAAAATTCAGCCAACTCTCTTGCCATTGCCGGATCCCCGAAGGGAATATCTGTCGCTGTCAGAAAAACGACGTCCGCATTCGTATCCAGGAAAGCGGTTTCCAATCCCGCCAACGGTCCTTCTCCGGGACGATGATCGACAAGCTCTCCCGCTCCCGCCGTATCGAAACGGCCGCGTGTATTAACAGAAACCCATACCTCGTCAAATTTTGGCATATAGCGGTGTACAAGTCCGGAAAGCATGCGCTTACTCCCGAATGGCAGATTTGCTTTATCTTGCCCCATACGACGGGACATTCCACCAGACAAAATCACCGCAATTGCTTTCACTCTACCAACCCCATGCTAATATTGATTTCTATGTATCATGCGCTTTCAATTTTTAATGCTCTCTGCCGAATCAATTTTCATACCGTTTTTGTTCATTAACTCAACCGATTTTTCTTCAACGTTCCTGCATAAAATTTCTGACCCTTATAAATATTGAACAAAATAATTATATCGTATCATATTCTTTTTATCAACGTACTTTTATGTTTTTGGGTAATATTTGCTCTTCAGCTAAAAAAAGAAGGAATCTTCATCAATCATCCAAGACCGCAGCGCGACATTGGCCCAGGCGTTCTGACAAGCGCCGCCGTTGGGCTGTTAATGCCCTTCATCCATAGAGGCGCCGTGATATAGCCGAAAAGGCAATACATACCGCTGGTAATATGATTAACAGTATTTCCAACGTCATAATCCTGCCCGGTAAGGTGTTCATACACCGACGCATCAGGCACAAGTCAGAACTTTCTCTTCATAGCAGTTGCCGCATAGCGTCTGTTTGTCAAAGTAACCGCCTGAATGAGACCGCCCACAGCGTTTTGCATGGCCTTCAAATCATACGCCAGTTCTGCCTCTCTTGGAATTTTCCCGGCTCTACTATTACTACCTTCATCTCATGAAACCGTATCTGGCGAGACGAAAACGCCAGAACTGAGGATGCCGTACTCTGCCAGCACTGCTACGATAATCATTACACCAGCTGCACTCACTGCGGCTGTCTGCTCCACAATGACGATGCTTATTATGAGGATGACGAGGACGACCCCTCCTGTCAGAACTGCTTTGAGCGGTATTGCCCCGGACACTATTCACAGCTACAGTTATAAGCCTTATCCGCTCTTATATGGCGGGGGTGCCGCATCTTTTCATAATTCCAATATTTTGGCCAAAAACAAGGATTCCTCATAAAAACAGCGGGCTTCCGAATCGACCTTGGGTAATAAATAGTACTGGGAAGCAACGCCCTGACACCGATATAAAACACGTGTGCAGGGCGGTTTTCTCGTCAATTTATTGCGATGCCCAATCCACCCCTGCGTGTCCTGTCAGGTTGCATAATACCATTTTGGCATATTGCAAGTTGCACAAAGAAGTGATTATAGTTATTATTTTATTATGACAAAGATGTCGGTAAATTATATCGAGGTCTTTATTTTTTATACGAGAGGTCTATTTTTATGGCAAATTCAGTCCGCAAACAACAGGCTCTTGAGCTTTGCGAAAAGCATTGGATTACAGGAAGAGGAATACGCTTTGCTGAATGGGGTGTCCCCTTCGTAATGGGGAAGAGAGAAGGATATACGCTCTGGGATATTGACGGCCACGAAGTAATTGATGCGCATCTCAACGGAGGCACCTACAATCTGGGACACCGAAACAGCGAGGTTGTGGCTTCGTTACAGGAGGCCCTTGGATATTTGGATATGGGTAATCACCATTTCCCCAGCGAGGAGCGAGGACTTTTTGCTAAAACTTTGTTGGATGTTGCTCCGGGAGAGTTTAGTAATGTAGTAATGGTTAACAGTGGCAGCGAGGCCATTGATTTAGCCGTTCGTACTGTAAGGGTAACAACAGGCAAATGCAAAATTCTTTCCTTTGATGTGGGGTATCACGGTTATGGTTCTGTTACCCCGTCGCAGATGGGCACTGGACAATCCGCACGATATTTCAACTGTGATGCACCCAAGACGGACTGTGACACAATCAGGTGGAATGATTTAGCGGATGCCGAGGAGAAATTGTCTGTCGGTGACGTCGGTGGGCTATTGATAGAAGCGCTTCCTGCATCGGCGGGATTCCTCATTCCAAACGAAGGATACATATCGGGTTTAAAAGTACTGTGCGAAAAATATAATGTGCCATTTATGGCTGATGAAGTACAATCCGGCATGGGGAGAAGCGGAAAGCTGTGGGCGGTTGAAAACTATGGTGTGTCCCCCGATATTTTGGTTGCGGCCAAAGCGGTCGGAGGAGGGCTGCTGCCCTTAGGCGCAATAACAATGAAGAAGGAATTTAGCGGTTGGCTTTCAGAGAAGCCAACAATGATCATGTCAACCATGGTGTAGAGCATTTGCAGCAAATTAAACAAAATCAAGGGGATCGCAAATAGTAATAGATTTCGAACCACTTTCCCTGTTGTCAAATCACGTACCATCGTTGAATTATTACGCATACGTCCTTTAGTAGAGTGTGGTTTAACGTTCATATTGCCTGAAGAAGAATTTTGATTCTTGCATTCACATTGCACTTATTGGTCGTTTCAATCACCGCTCCGCATGGTGGCAGGCCAGCATATGGTTTTCTCCCATTTCACGCAGCTCCGGAGTAATACTGAAACACTCCACGGAGGCTTTGGGGCAACGAGGTGCAAATTTACAGCCAGGCTTTCCATCCGGTTTGGAGACCTCGCCTTTCAGAATAAAACGTTGGGGGCGCTCCCGTAATCTGGGAACGGGAATTGCGGCGAACAGACCGTGTGTGTATGGATGCAAAGGATGTTTGAATAACTCATCTACAGGGGCTTGCTCCACGACAGAACCCATATACATGATGAGAATACGATCCGAAATATGTTTGACCACAGCTAAGTCATGCGTAATAAACACATAGGTCAAACCCAAGTTTTCCTGTAGATCCTGCAGCAAATTAAGGATTTGGGCCTGAATGGACATGTCGAGAGCGGAAACCGGCTCATCGCACACAATGAACTTGGGGGTGAGTGCCAACGCACGAGCAATGCCGATACGCTGACGGCGCCCGCCGTCCAACTCGTGGGGATATGCGTGCTCGAAGCGTGTGGCCAGACCGACGGTATCCATTAACTTTCTGACATGGGCAACACGATCAGCGGAATTCTTGTCAATCCCGGCAATAGAAAGCGGTTCCGCAATCAAATCATGGACAGACATACGGGGATCAAGAGAGGAATAGGGGTCCTGAAAAACGATTTGCATTTGCCTGCGATAAGGCAGACGCTCCGAAGCAGAGAGTTTCGAAATGTTTTTTCCTTCAAAATAGATGTCTCCGTCGGTCGGTTCAATGAGTCCGAGAATAGTCCGTCCCAAAGTTGACTTGCCGCAGCCAGATTCGCCGACAATGCCCAGCGTGGTGCGTTCTTCCATATCAAAGGATACGTTTTCGACCGCATGCAGAACGCCGTGAGAGGTATTGAAATATCGCTCCAGGTTCCTTACTGACAATAACACTCTCATTGCGCTTATTCCCCCTCTTTATAATCGCCGCAAAAGCATCTGACAAAATGCCCTGGCGTAATCTCGCAGTAAGGCGGAGTCTGAGTTTTGCACTGCCGCGTGGAATATCGGCAACGAGGACTAAACTTACAGCCCTTGGGCAGATCTGCGGGATCCGGCATCAAGCCAGGGATAACCTTCAGGCGTGCGGTTCTCTCTTCAATGCTGGGGATGGCCTGGAACAGGCCGATGGTGTAGGGGTGCACAGCACGCTCGAAAATATTCTCGGCAGTGCCGTACTCCACCAGCTCTCCCGCATACATGATACCTACGGAATTGCAGGTTTCGGCAACAATTCCCAGATCATGGGTAATTAAGACCATTGCGGTATTGCACTGTTTTTGGAGATCCTTAATCATCTCAAGCATCTGTGCCTGAATGGTCACGTCCAGCGCGGTGGTAGGCTCGTCCGCCAACAGAAGAGACGGATTACAAGCCAATGCCATGGCGATGACTACCCGCTGCTTCATGCCGCCAGAAAATTGATGCGGGTAATCGGAGCAGCGTTCAGGAGCAATTCCAACTTTTGTGAGCATTTCCTTCGCTCGGTCGGCTGCTTCGAGCCGGGAACATTTCTGGTGTTTACGAATCACTTCACCGATCTGTTTGCCCACCGTCATGACAGGATTGAGGGCGGTCATCGGATCCTGAAAGATCATGGATATTTTACTGCCGCGAATCTTTCGCATTTCCAATTCTGACTTTTTCATCATATCCTCGCCGTGAAAAGATATCTCACCACCTGTGATTCTGCCACTGGTCTCTGAAATTAACCGGAGGATGCTTAGACAGGTCGTGGTCTTGCCCGCGCCGGTTTCTCCCACGATGCCGAGAGTCTTGCCCTCCTCCAGCTCAAAGCTTATGCCGTTTACCGCATGGATGATAGTCTCATCCGTTTCATACTGCACGGTAAGATCTTTTACATTCAAAAGCTTGCTCATTGGTACCCTCCTCACTGTTTTAAACGCGGATCCATTGCGTCGCGCAGGCCATCGCCGAACAAATTGAACGCAAGCATGGTTAAGGCAATCATCAGACCGGGAAAGGTCACAATTGGCCAGAAGGATCGAATCAATTCCCGTCCGTTGGAGAGGATAGAACCCCATTCCGGCGTGGGCGGCTCAATTCCAAGCCCGATAAAACTCAACCCGGCAATGGACAAAATCGCGTCACCAAACTTCAGAGAGGCTTGGACAATGAGCGGCGCCAGTGTGTTCGGGAGAATATGCCGGCGAATGATGTGCTTGTCGGAACCGCCGAAGGATACCGCGGCCTCTATGTATTCCTGATCCCGCAGAAGCAGTACGGATGACCTCACGATACGCGTGAGCCCCGGAATATTGCAGATGGTAATAGCCAGGGCGGTATTCACAATGCCGGTGCCCAGCGCCGCGGCGATGGAGATTGCCAGCAGCATGCCGGGAATTGCCATAAACACGTCAACAATACGCATTACGACGGAGTCGAACCATCCGCCAAAGTAGCCGGCGGCAGCGCCAAGAACGGCAGAGATGACAATGCTGACCAGAACCGTACAGAACGCCACCAGCAGAGATATTCTGCCGCCGAAAAGGATGCGTGAAAAAATGTCCCGGCCAAAATCATCCGTACCCATCAAATGTGCAAGACTGGGCATTTGCAGTGCATTTGAAAGGTCGATCTTGTCATAGGGGTAAGGCGAAATCACATTAGCGAAGATTACCATCAATCCAAGGAGAAGAATAAAGCACATGGACACCATCGCCAACTTGTTCTTTTTCAGACGCCGCCAGATTTCACCCAACTGAGAACGATTCCTTGTGCTGGTATGTTCGTTGGAAAGCATATTTATATTCTGTTTAATCATTGTCTTGCTCCTCTGTCGTGGAATTCCGGGCAGATGGATTCGCAAGCATGTCAGGGGAAGTCGTGCATTTGACCGTCGCAGGGTCCGCAGATTCCTGACGCCTGCACCGGGGCGGCCGTTTTCCAGAAGAATACTGCGCCCGAATTCTGGGATCAATGAGCGCATAAACTAAGTCCGTGATAAAATTTGTGCCGCAAATGATAGCCGCACATACCAAAACAATCCCCTGAGTTAGGGTATAGTCATATTTATTGATGGAGGCATTCATTAACGTGCCCAGACCCGGAATGTTGAAAATCGTCTCAACAATAATCGTGCCCGTCATGGCCAATCCCGTCATTAAACCGATGGAAGCAGTAACCGGAATCATTCCGTTACGCAAAGCATGCCGAAAAATGACCACGCCCGAGCCCAAACCCTTCGCTCTGGCTGTGCGAATGTAGTCCTGATGAACTACTTCCAGCATAGAGGACCGCGTCATTCGCGTAATCATGGCCACCGGGAACGCACCTACGGAGGCTACCGGAAGGATCCAGTTTTTCCATGTATCCAGACCGGATACCGGAACCCATTGCAATTGGACTGCAAAGAGCAGCATGAGCATCAATGCCAGCCAGAAGCTGGGGATCGCCGCCAGAATGACCGCAAAGGTGGTGGACACATAGTCAAAAATCGAATACTGCCTGGTCGCGGAAACAATGCCCAACGGAATTCCAATGACTACGGCAACCGCAACGCCCAGTAAGCCCAACAGCACGGTTATGCCGATCCGTTCACCGATCAGCTCAGTGACAGGCCGCTTCAAGGAATATGAGGTGCCCAAATCAAGCTTTGTGAAAACATGATACAGATACTCTCCTAATTGAACCAAATAAGGGCGATCCAGGCCCCATTCATGCTCCACTTTCGCAATGTTTTCCGGCGTTGCCGAGGTTCCTAAAATCGCCATAGCGGGGCTTCCAGATGAAAAATAGTTGATTGTAAACACAATCACAATTGCTCCAACTAAAATTGGTATCATCAACAGAAGCCGCTTAATTACATAACGGGTCATGTCAAATCTCCTTTTGACGGGGCTCGGCAATTCTGTCGAGCCATGCATATATTTCGGTGAAAGGCGGCCCTCCCGCCGCCTTCCACCACTTTTTGAACCTCAGCGTGCAAAGCTGAGTTGGGTAAAATCAACAACCTTCTCTGCGTCAAGTGCTGCATCAGAATCCATGTTCAGCACATAGTCCTTATATGCCCAGGCGCCCACATTCTGATAAATCGGAATGTAGAATGCATTGTCATAGATGGCGGTCTGAACCTCCTGGAAAATAGCTGTGCGCGCGTCCTCATCACGCTCGGAGATCGCAGATCCCAGCAGCTCCTGGAACGCATCGTCACCAATTTCACCCAGCATATTGCCGCTGCCGCGCTCAAAAGTCTGGAAGATCTCATAATCGTCGCCGCGAATCGTGTTGTCCACCAGCCCCGCAATCTGCTCGCCGCTCATTTGATAGCCCATCAGCGTAAACAAATCCATTGTCTCGATGGTCATATCAATACCGACCTGGCTCAGGTACGCCTTGATCGCTTCAGCCATCTTCGCGTCATTGCCCTGATTGGAAGCCACCATAATCGTGAACGAAAAGCCATCGGGATACCCGGCCTCAGTCAGATACTGTTTCGCCAGTTCGGGATCATACTCGTACACATGCTCTTCATATGCAGCGCTGCTGCTGGGCATGGAGGACGTTGCGGGCTGCATGGTTGCCCCGCCAATCGCCTCGACAATCGCATTGATGTCAATTGCATGTGCAATGGCCAGGCGCAACGCGGTATTGCCACAAAACGGAGAGTTTTCGTTGCTGGTGTTCATCAGGAAGTTGCCCTGCTTGTTGGTCAGCCATGTGTAAATACTGCTGCCTGCAACCTCACCATTTTTCAGACGAGTAATATTGTCCGAGCTTTCCACAACCGCCAAATCCAGGGTGCCGCTTTCGAATTCCAGTTCACGGGTGTTGTCCTCGGTGAAAAATTTGTAGACTATGGTTTCAAAATCGGGCTTGGTACCCCAATAGTTGTCATTTCTGGTCAGGATAACGCTCTCACCGGAGTTCCATGTATCAAAGACATAGGGGCCGGTACCCACAGGGTGAAGACCGGCGGCGTCCTCGCCCACCTCTTCCACATAGCTCTTGTCCATAATATTGCCCAGTTCGCCGGTCAAGTTGGTCACAAAACGGGCATCATAATACTTCATGGGAATCGTCACAGTGTAGCCACTGGCAACAGCATTGTCAAAATCAGCCGCATCCACGCGAGACGCATACATCGTGCTGGCAGACATCCGCTGGATGGTATACAGAACATCTTCTGCGGTCAGCTCGTCGCCATTATGGAACATCACGCCGGACTTCACAACAATTTGCAGCGTCATGCCATCTTCACCAACATACTCCACGCTCTCAGCCAGCTCCATGTTTAGACTGCCGTCATCGTTCATGGTGTACAGCTTATCGTACACACACAGGCCGATAATGTTGACGCTGTTGGTTCCTTCCGTCAGAGGATCAAAGGAAGCCGGCTCTGTAAAGCCGCCTACAACCAAATTGGTCTTGTCGGCGCTCACCGTTGCGGTTTGCGCGGTCTGCGTGGCTTCTCCCTGTGCACTGGAATCGGACACTGCACTTTCATCGGGGGCAGCTGAGTTTTTGCAGGAGCTGGTGAACGCCATCACCATGGTCAACGCAAGAACGATCGCCAATGATTTCCACGACTTCCTCATAAAAACAGCCTCCATATTTAGTTTTGATCAGTTTTCTAGTAAACTGTTTTGCCACACATCACGCGCAAGTGCCGTATCAGCCCCAGGACTGCAGCTGCTTCATATATTTGTCCGGCGACACATAGATCGCCCCGACCGGACAGTCTTCTACACAATACAAGCAGAGGCAGCATTCATCCTGATATCGAATATAGGGCTTGCTGTTTTCGTCAAGCCTTATCACATCACAGCTGCAAACATTCCTGCATATTCCGCAGCCGATACATTGATCACGGTCGATTCTTTCAATTGCCATAATTACATCCTCCAACCATTATTCAGGCAAAACATTCGGTTCATTCGGGAAAGCGCAGGGATAACGCTCCGCATAGGACTCGGTCGGGTCCGGTCTCCACTTTTCCGGAACAGGCACTTTGATAAATGTCATTTCACCATCGACATCCTGAACCTTGATCCAGCAAAGCCAGTTTTTGTCATCCCGGAGAGGATAATCCTCTCTGTAATGGTACCATCTGCTCTCTTTGCGGAACATAGATGCCCGCAGCTTCATTTCCATATGCAGAACAATGCTTCCCACCTCATGAACCAGGCGCAGGTCATGGTTGTCATCGGCCATAAGCTTTGGCACGATATGATCTCTGAGGAAAAGAATCGTATTGAGTGCAGCCTGAAGCCGGTCCTCACTCTTGTAGAGCAACACCCAGTATGGGGTCATGGTATCCTGGATCACCTGAAGCGCCCACTTCGGAGTAAATCCACCCTTACGCTCCTTCGGCGCCCAGAGAAGCTTCTTGAGTCTGTCGGCCTCATCGCCGTTGAGGGCAAAATCAGTTGCGCGGCGTGCAAATTCCGCAGCGTTGGTACCTGCTCTTGCACCGGAGACGGCACAGAACGACGCCGCAAAGCCCGCCATCGGATAGCCGCTTCTTGCGCCCAGACAGTCGCCCGCTGCATATAGACCGGGCACTGGGGTGGAGCAATCCGTACCGTCAGACCAGACACCATCTGACAGATGGTAGGACTGACCCAGCGCGCGGCCCATAGACATACGCACCATGCCCTTTTCTCCGGCAATTTCATCAACCGCTTCCCGCGGTTTATCACTTGGATTGTGATTCATCGGACGGGTATCCGGGTTTCCGTCTACCTTATAGAACATCGGTGCATTGCCGATGTGCGCCTCGTATGCCATCGCAATGGCATTAAAGGGCAAAGGATGAAATTTGCTCAAATCAGGGCGGGTACTATTGATCAGAGTACCTTCGATATTATAAAGCGGAAGATGCTCAAAGAGATGTTCGCTTGTCTTTTCATACTTGCTGTAATATGGATTTCGGTCATTACCGGTCCACGGATAAGCGGGGAAATCTCCTCTTGAACCGTGCTGATCTGCCCATTCCTTGCCGGTAACGGCACAACCGATGCGGTATGCCATAGCCTGTGCATCACCTGTCGTTGTATTGGTTCGGATGCCGCATGTCTTCATGCCGCCGTTGCCCGCCGCAAGCACGACAGCCTTTGCCTGAAACACATAGGTATCGTCATGATCGGGCGAGAAGCCGACCGCGCCGGCGATATGTCCATTCTGCTTCATTAAATCGGTAATCATAACGCGGTCGATGATCGTGCCGCCGGCCTTCTGAAAAATATCTCTCAACTTATAATGATAGCGATTGTCTATTAAGTAGTTCGTGATGATGTCCTCTTTAGGTTCTCCCGGACAGTGCTCATCGGTCGAACCATTTACGGGGGCAAGGTAAGCGTCACCCTTAGCATTGTATCTCCAGGATTTCATGCCCCACTTGGCAAGGTCATCCCACCTGTCTTTGCTCTCGCGGTACACCACTTCTACCCAATCGCGGTTCTCAAGATATTCATCCGCAATAGGCCCTTCTTCAAGCCACTTGTTAAGATCATTCTTTTTGGGGTCAAAATAAATCATGCAGGTAATATTCTGTGACTGACCCGATTTTCCGGCATAGCCTTTGTCGGCAAGTGTGACCTTTGCGCCCTTCTCCTGTGCCTTGAGTGCCGCGAAAAAGCCTGCTTGACCACCGCCTATGACCAGTACATCAGTCTTGATTACTTTGTCCAATGTTGTATTCCTCCTTTTGTTTCAACCTATTACCAATGACTTTCTACCATTAATAATCCATCATTACAACCCGGCATTGGCTGATTTTGCATGACAAATAATTATGTCATATCCGTGAAACGCTCGATATCTTCTTTGACATAGGATAAGAACTGATTGAGTGTTGGTGTGCAATGGTTTTTGTTCCACAACAGTACAATAGAATCTTTCTGCAGTTCATCCAGCGGAGCTGCAACCAGTTGTCTGAGGTTCAGAGACGAATAGATAACATGTCCCTGATTGCAGATGGACACCCCCATTCCTGCTTCCAACCATAATTGTTGCAGCTCCAAAGCAGACGCTGCTTTTATAATCGGTGATATTCCAGCCTCCGCAATACTTTTGTTTATGCTTACGATTCCCGGATGTAAATCCTCGGGAGTTAGCAGTACTCTTCCGTCAAGCAAAGACAGCGTCGATTCCTGCACCCCAATCATGTCGTCTTTCTGTGAGATCAAATAATTGCTGACATCTTTTATCCGCAGATAATCGATATCCTCATCAAGAACGGTGTCATCCGTTATGATCGTCTCGGCAACCTGCAGGTTGTTTGACGTGAGATCATTGATCAATTCCTGATGGCGCATTCTTCGGATATCCACGCCAAATTGAGGAAAGTTATCAGACATGTTTCTAAGAGCAGCCAGGACACTGGGTTCAACCATCTGTCCATCGAGAACGCCAATCACAAGTCTGCCATTTTCACTGCTGCCAAGGACCTGCACGCGGTGAAGCAATCCAGTGATCGCGCCCATGATTCCCTGCATTTCCTTGTACATAAGTTCGCCTGCCGGGGTCAGCTTGACATTGTGATAATCCCGCTCCAGCAAAGCTACCTCAAGCTCGTTTTCAAGTGCCGAAATACTGCGGCTGAGGGTCGATTGTGTGACAAACAAGGAAACTGCTGCCCGCGTGAAGTTCAAATATTGCGCCACAGTAAGAAAATAATTCACCTGATTAAAAGTCATAAGTCTGTACCTCCGTATCATTGCATATCACAATCACTCTACTGGTACACGGAATACTTGTCAAGACGATCCACCCGTTGGAACCTGACATCTGAAATTTTCCTCGTGTAGCAAAAAGGTACAAACCATTGACTTTAATTTATATTATCATTGGTTAAAACGCTTGTAAAATTGAAAAAACGCACCTTTGCTATTACAAAAACTCATAAAGAACTTTTTCCTTCTCAAATTGCGAGTTTAAGTTGAACACCCCGTTAGAATTGGAGTGAGGATTCAGGCATCATAGACACTGTCCAGGAAAGCATCAAAAAGATACTCTATAGTCTGGTAGCCGATCCGCCTGCGTGGCCGTCCATTTAACTCGTCAGCAAAGGTCAGAATATGCGCCGGGGAGTACTTCTCAATGGAGGTTCCCTTGGGAATGAAGCCCCGCAGCATTCCGTTGTGGCGCTAGTTAACAGGGTAATCCCATGACGAATTTTGGATGTGCAAGGTAAACTTTTTTTCCCCACTGTTCGTCTGAGCGAAGTTCTCAAACTCTGAGCCGTTGACGGTTGTTATGGTTTTGAAAACATTGCTGAAATGGTCACCAAACTCGTCGCAAAGCGCCTGCACAGCGGTTTGTACAGCTTCACTGTTCTTGTCAGGAATCTGTATGGCAATGTAGTTATTTGTCACTCTTTCGACAAGAGTAAAGACCACCGCTTCTTTGCCGTTGTGCAGAGGTACCCAGTGACTCAGCACAGTCCGGGTAGTAACCTCATCAGGGCGTTTTTCAATACTACGCCCTTTAGGCCGCTTGTTGACTCAGCTCTTTCCACTGGCTTGACGACGTTTCAGGACATCCGACATCTCAAAGAGCGACAGCGGCAAACCCACAGTTCATTGTAGCGGGTCTTGCAAGGGATGCGAGCGTATTGCCCACTGCTCCGTGGACAATGGAGAGATTTGGATTAATGCCAGCTCCTTTTAACGGGAATATTACGCCAATTATGTACGCTGCACGACTACAGGATACAAAATCATGAAGCGGCTTCGGAGTGTTTGGAGCGAGGGCACGTTTGCTGCCCTGAAAAATTTTCACAATTTAAAATGGCACAAAAGAGGGCATTCATCAAGCTAGTGAAGAATGCCTCCTTGTAGCATTGGCCCTCAACCTCAAGGGAATGGTCAAGGCCTTCTGATTATATTTTTGTGCGCGTATTGTTTTAAACGTCCCCAATTTCATGTTAACTTCAGGTATTGCAGATAAGCTGGCGTTCATGTTTTGTTGTGGCAAACTAATCGTCCCAGAAGGCATATCATTCCATTCATCCATGTCGTCCATTTATTCATGTTATATATGTCTTATTTCTGCATAACTTACCATCTATAGCACCTTGCCACGTTATATTGGTAGCTACCATCCCCTGTCATTCCAAAATAATTTCTTTTTATCCTTTAAAGGCATGGATGAATTAAGCTATGCGAAAGCTGTGATCAATGGCAAAAAAGTTGTTACCATTTTTTGTGGTTCTGATTTATAATATTACCATAAAAGAATGTTTTTTATAAAGCATCTTAAAAGCTAAGCGTTCTATATATGTCCTTCATTGGGCTTCTGAGCTACCCATAGAGTGAACTAATTTACATAAAGGAGTTGGTTGAAATGGATATTAGTCGAACAAAGGGAGAAGGAGTACGCAAGGTTCAGGATGAGGAAATTGATTTTAAAAAATTATTAAAAATCCTTTTTGTTTCTGTTGCTTTTTTTGAACTTATTCTATGTATTTGCAATTTTTTCGTACTTGTTGTCCCTAGTTTTTATAATTATACAATTGTATTGTGTTGTTATGAAGCAGAAATAGCGTTAGGCATCATTTATCAGATTAAAAAAGTCAAATCGTTTTAAAATGGTAGACCTGTAACCCGGCACGGCAGAACTGATAAAACAACATTACCTTTCTCTTAAAAGAAACAGACACAAAGTGAATCATTTAAAATTTCACTAAACGAACCGGGCAAATTAAAATTAGTCTCAATGTCAGCTTGTTTAGGATCGTTACAATCAGCATCCTGAATAGGCTCTCTTTTTTACGTGTTTTATAATGACTCTTTGACTGCGTTGTCTTGAGGATTACTTGCGGCTTATGCTCGGCCAACAACCATATCGAAGCAGTAATGCTCGAAAACGCTGAGCAACTTATTGTTTTATGTCACAAAAATAAGTGTATATAAAAAATTATATAGTTTAAGACATAAATATTTTTTATCTTATAATAAATATTTTGTATTGAACATAGAGGTGTATACCATGAAAAAAGAAAAAAACAGCAAAAAATTTATAATTACACTGGCCGGGCTTGCCATAATGCTCTGTGTCGGCATTCTTTATATGTGGAGCGTATTTCAGATCTCGGTAGTGAAAGAGCACGGCTGGGTTTCTTCTCAAGTCGCTTTGACGTCATCTTTAATGATTGCCTTTTTTGTTGTGGGCAATATTATCGGCGGACTACTGCAGGAACGAGTACATCCACGCTTCACTAGTATGATTGGATGTATCTTGTTTTCTGCCGGTATTTTTCTAACTTCATTTGCCGCAACACCCGTTATGCTCTATGTTACTTATGGCGTCATCAGCGGAATCGGGTGCGGTATGGCTTACTGTAACGTTCTTGCAGTCCTTCAGAAATGGTGGGCAGCTAATACCGGAGTGATTACTGGTTTGACGGTTGGATTTTTCGGGCTTTCCGTTGTTGTTTTATCTCCACTTTCAAACGCCTTAATTTCATCCTACGGATCCGCCTTTACATTCCGTATTCTTGGTATTCTATTTGGTGTGACCACCATAATTTCATCTCTTTTTATGGAAAAACCCAGCAAGAAATACTATATGAAACAGGCCACACGCGTTCTTGCGAAAGAAGAGATGCGGCAGGTAACGCCAAAAATGATGATAACTTCATACCCATATTGGTTTATTTTTCTTTCCCTGTTTGCCTCTTCAGGTGCATACTTGATGCTGGTGCCTTTTATTTCAACAATAGCAATATCACGCGGAATGAGTACCGAACTGGCCTTGACCGCCGTCATGATTACCGGAGTAGCGAATTCATGTGGCCGCATTCTCGCTCCCGCTGCCACAGATCGATTTGGCCGGACGAATACTATGATTTTACTGTATATTATCTCTGCGTTCGCTTGCATTTGGATGATCTTTGCTTCAGGGATTGCATATATCGTTGCGGTGTTCCTAATCGCCTTTTCCTACGGTGGAACATCCGGTATTAATCCTGTCATCGTAACAGAACTCTTTGGTGCTAAGAATTCTGGAGCAAACTATGGTTTTGTGCTCTCCGCTCTAGCCTTTTCCTCGATCATATTTTCTTTGGTAAACAACTCCTTAAGTAAGCTTGGTGATTTTACAACCTCATTTATTATCTGTGCTGTTGTTTGTGCTGTACCTATGATATGCATGCGAATGTTGCACCTGTTTTGCAAAAAGAGTGGTAAAATTATTTAATATTTTTACTATAGACTGCACTGCTTGAAACAATTCGGCGTACGGAAACACCGGCAAGGTACATCTTGATGAGCGCTTCCTACACGATGCTCTCCCGGCAGCGGTACCACTCAAGGATGGCTGTTTTAAACGAAACGCCTTTAAGTCGCGGTATATTAAGCGCCACATCACCGGAGTCTGTGGTGAGATTTCGGCTGTAATGGCCGTTGCGGCAGCCCTGACGTTCTTCACGGAGTTCGTACTGCGCCGCCCTGCGTCAGGTTCTCCGCCTCGGCCTCCAATAGTCTGTTGAG
>Ga0316604_10002157_pt1 | contig 15597 bp, 10 predicted proteins | sample OWC_soil_day20_C_FD_207650 | JGI IMG/M metagenome (GOLD analysis project Ga0316604, IMG submission 207650) | Wetland soil microbial communities from Old Woman Creek delta, Ohio, United States - OWC_soil_day20_CT | ecosystem: Environmental > Terrestrial > Soil > Wetlands | place: USA: Ohio... | reverse complement strand
CGTTTAAAGTGATATTTGATATCTGGCTAAGGGGAGATCGGATGTGACTTGTGATACCGATAATCGTTGCGCCATTTTCTTTTGCAATTTTTACAGACTCCAGAACGCTTTGATTAGAGCCAGTGTGAGATATGGCCATTACGACATCACCAGGATGCAAGAGTGAGGCAGAAATCGCTTGCATATCCTGGTCAGCATAAGCTCTGACAGAAATGCCAAAACGTGAAAAGCGATGTTCCACATCGGCAGCGATGGGTGCTGAACCTCCTGTGCCGTAGACATCAATGCGACGAGCGGCCAAGATTGCAGTGATTGCGTTTGATAAAGATTCTGCATGAATGATTTTTAGGGTGTCATGCAACGCCTCGTTGATATTTTGAAAAACTTTGCTGGCGACTTCGTCAATAGGATCGTCTGCATTGACTTCGTTGTATATGGATTCAAAGGGTTCGTATAAGTCGCTTGCTAAGGCTATTTTAAGACTTTGAAAACCTGGAAATCCTAATTTGTTTTTGCAGAATCGTGAAATGGTAGCCTCGGCGCTCCCCGTAATTTCAGCCAGTTCGGTGATTGTCATATGAATGACTTCGGATGGATTGGAAATGATGTATTCTGCTAATTTTCGCTCTGTTTTAGTTAAGGATTGAAACATATTATGTATGAGTGCTAAGCACACATTAGGTTTAGGCTCTCGTGTAGTCATATTTATCTCCTTATGAACCGTACTTTGTAAATGAACATATTATATTGATCAAGGTTTTTCGAACCTAAGAAAAACTCTTTTTGTAGCAAGGTTGTTTCACTATTGTGTAGATGGAAAAAATATATTAAATGTAAAGTCAACCGTTGACAATGTAAGTATAACAAATGACGGGGAAGTATAACAAGAATTCTTTAATTGAAAATGAAAATAATATCAAAAAACATAGAGCTTTATCCTTTCTAAGGCCGTATTTATCGTGTTTTAAAAAAATGAAAATAATTTTACAAAAAAACAAATAAAATCAAAAAAGATACATAAATATGAATAATAGAAATTGAAACCAATAGGCGCTATTCAAAAAAAAAATTCTCTGAAGCCAATAATATCAAGAAGCAGTAACTTGCATCTAATGAGAATAGTTAAGAATTTCACTATAATAACACTAAAACACTAAAATGAAAATAATTATGAATTATATAAAAATATTGAAAATTACATTTATAGTTATTGATTTTATTCTTTATAAATTATATAATACATATGAAAATAATTTTAAAAAGACGATAATTATTGAAAATAATTTGCGAAAATGATTTAAGTAGGCCTGCGTAATTGTTTTTGCAGATATTCATAAGAATCGCTCCTCGTTTTTAAAACGGAGTTAAAAAAATAGAAAGGTGGTGGGAAGGGGTTAAATAACAGAATTTTCTTTGTTTAGGACAAGGAGGGATGAGGTTAGTCCCACGAAGGGAACAAAGCTAGTAGGATAAAAGAGGAGGAATATTAATGTTAATCGGAGTTGCTATTGCGGCTGTTCTTTTGCTCTTGCTTATGATTACTTATTTTAAAATTAATCCTTTTGTAACCTTAATGATTGTGTCGGTATTCTTAGGAGTGGCAGCGGGGATGCCCTTTGACAAAGTCCTTGCCTCCATTCAAGCGGGGTTAGGTAATACCCTTGGTTTTATTGCAATTGTTTTAGGACTTGGCACCATGCTGGGAAAAATGTTAGAAGAGTCTGGTGGTGCAGAAAGAATTGCCAAAACCCTAATTAACTTGTTTGGATTAAAAAAAGTTCACTGGGCAATGATGATTGTTGCCTTTATTGTTGGGATTCCTGTTTTTTTCCAGGTCGGTGTTGTACTTTTAATTCCTCTTGTATTTACGATTGCAAAGGAAACAGGAATTTCTTTGCTGAAAGTTGGCCTTCCTTTGGTTGCGGGGTTATCCATTGTTCATGGTTTGGTTCCCCCTCACCCTGCAGCTATGGCAGCTGTAGATATATTTAAAGCAGATGTTGGCAAAACAATATTATATAGTCTTATTGTTGGTTTGCCTGCGGCAGCTCTTGCCGGTCCCTTATTTGCCAGTTTTATTTCAAAACGCATGCGAGTGGTTGGGGTACCTGAAGGTTTTGCTGACCAGATTAAAGCAGGTCGGGAGGATCATGAAATGCCGGGATTCGGCATTACAGTTTTCACGATATTACTGCCCGTTATATTAATGCTATTTGCAACAATTGCTGATTTGACAATGGATCGTACGTCTCAGATGTTTGCGATTTTGAAATTCATCGGCAGCCCATTTATGGCCCTCTTAATTGCATTATTGTTTGCTTTTTATAGCTTTGGTTTTAGTCGTAATTTTAACTTGACGCAAATCGGTAAGTTCTGCGATCAATCGCTTCCAGCTATGGCCAGCATTTTAATGGTTATCGGCGGTGGCGGTGCATTTAATAAAGTATTATTAGATAGTGGTATTGGTAATGAAATCGCTAAGATGGCCTCCACGATGGGGTTAAGCCCGATTATGTTAGCTTGGACGATTGCAGCTATGATTCGTGTTGCTACAGGTTCCTCTACAGTTTCGATGATGACTGCAGCTGGTATCGTAGCACCTCTTGTTGCAAATTCGGCAGGCGTGTCCAAAGAAATTATCGTTCTGGCTGTGGGATCAGGAGCGCTGGTTCTTTCTCATGTGAATGATGCCGGGTTTTGGATTGTAAAGGAATACTTCGGTATGTCCGTTACTGAAACATTAAAAACATGGACAGTCCTGGAGACGATTCTTTCTGTATCTTCATTGATATTTATATTGCTTCTATCTAAGGTAGTTGCATAGGTGTATGGACGTCCAGGTGTACATTAACTACAGCTGGACGTCCAACTATAGTGGAGAGATTGAATTTAAGTTTTAAAATAGATTCACTTATCATTAACGCTCATAAAAGAGTAATTTCGGTTCGATTTTATCAACTGTTGATTATTCTTATAAGACAAAGGAGGAAGTAGTATGAAAGCAGCGATATATCAAGGCATTGGAAAAATGACAGTTGAGGAGATTGAAACACCTCAGGTTCAGCCAGGAACTGTTTTGATTAAAGTAAAGGCTTGTGCAATTTGCGGCGGGGATTTAAGAACCTTTCGTCATGGCCATGCGGCGATTAAACCGCCGATTGTTTTAGGGCATGAAATAGCAGGAGAAATTGTAGAGGTAGCATCCGATGTTACTGCATATTCGGTAGGTGATCGAGTCATCGTTGCACCAGGTATTGGGTGCGGAACGTGCTCCTATTGCTCATCTGGCTGGCAAAATATGTGTTATACACGCAAAACCATAGCCCATCATTATAATGGTGGCTTTGCTGAATATGTGCTTGTTCCAGCAGGTGGTGTCCGGGTTGGTAATATCAATCGTATTCCCGATGAGGTTACCTATTTGGAAGCATCTCTTGCTGAGCCGCTGGCTTGCGTATTGAATGCTCAAGAAGTAATGAATATTGGTTTGGGTGATTCAGTGGCGGTGATCGGAGCAGGACCAATCGGCATTATGCATGCTGAGGCGGCCAGGGCAAGAGGAGCAGGCAAGGTCTTCTTAGTTAACCGGAGTTCCAGACGTTTGGAAGAAGCAAAGTCATTTGGTTTTGATGGATATATTGACCTGAGTTCCCAAGATGGGGCGAAGGCTGTGATGGAGCTGACAGGTGGCTTGGGAGCGAATGTAGTGATTGTCACGGCAGGTACACCAGAAGCTCAAGTTTTAGGTATTAATATGGCTAGCAAAATGGGTAAAGTTTGTCTGTTTGCAGGATTGCCTAAAGATCAGCCTACGATTACAATCGATGCTAATTATGTACATTATCGGCAAATTGCTATCTATGGTGCATTTTCCTCAGCGCCTCGGCATAATGCATTAGCCTTGGAGTTAATTCGTAATGGTAAGGTGTCAGCTAAGAAAATTTTGACTCATTTAATGACATTGGATGAGATATGCCAAGGGATGGATTTTGTTAGCGAAAGGGCAGGACTGCGTGTGTCGGTAACTCCATTCCTGGATGAACTTAAGGATGAGATTGACCAGCATTCTGGGATCATCGTTATAAAATAAATGTATAGCATCCAGTAAGAAAACGCTGCGCGTCCTTTAAAACATATAAAGTAAACCGAACCACAGAGGTACAGAGAACACTGAGAAAAAATATAATAGGGTTAAAAAACTCTGTGCTTTCTGCTAACTCTGTGTCCTCTGTGTTCAACATTCTCCTAAACTTATAAATTCTATAAGAAAATGAATATTGATTATTAGTCTGCCATGTGTAACCTTTACTTCAACGGATGTACAAAGAGATAAGAAGCAGGAGGGGAAGGAATTGGCTTGTTTAATCGGCATAGATATAGGAACTACGAATTGTAAAGCTGCAGCCTATACAGAAGATGGTATGTTTAAAGCAGTGGCTAGTCGTCCAACTGTGACTCACTATTTAGAAAATAATTGGGCCGAATTCGATCCTGGACAAATTTGGGATGCAGTACAGGATATATTACGAGATATTACTAGGCAGTTAGGAGGAGAGAAGATTGATGGTATCGCAGTGGCTAGCATGGGGGCTGCTGGTGTTCTTCTGAATGAGAACGACGAATGGATACATCGTTCAATTGCTTGGTTTGATACCCGGACGGAAGGAATTGCTGCCGAGTGGCGCGAGGACTTTGGCAGTGAAGAAGTATTCAGTATTAGTGGTTTTGTACCGAATCCGATGGCGGGTATTACAAAAGTCCAATGGATTCGAAAGCAAAAGCCTGAATTGTTTAAAGGTGTGAAGCGGTGGGTTTCTATGCAGGATTACATCGTGTATCGGCTTACTGGCGAGGCAGTAGTGGACTTATCCATAGCTTGCAGAACAATGGCAGTTGATCTAAAAGAGCGCTGCTGGTCTGATAAGATTCTGGATCATGCACAGATCCCACGAGAAATATGTTCGACCATAAAACGTTCGGGAGAATTGGCCGGAACTGTAACAAGTCATTCAGCTGGTTTAACAGGCATTGAGTCGGGAACTCCTGTTTTTGCTGGTGGGATGGACTATGTATGTGGCGCTTTTGCTTGTGGTTTGACGCAAAGCGGTCAAGTGTTAAGTGCCATAGGGACCAGTGAGCAGGTTCTTATGGTTGTTGATGAACCAGCTAATGATGTAAAGCATATTGATACCAACTTTACTTGTGTAAATTATGTTGTGGATGATAAGTATTATATCGCAGGCCAAGTCATTTCATCGGGTGTGATTTTAGATTGGTTTCGTACTGAAATGACCAAAGAGGATTTGACTACCTTGCTTGATGAGGCAGAAAAGTCTCCAATGGGAGCTAAGGGAGCGATATTACTGCCTCATTTTCGCGGGAAGTATGCACCCGGAGCGGATCCTTTATCCAAGGGAGCATTCATTGGATTGACTACTTCCCATACAAGAGGTGATCTAGCAAGAGCGATCATAGAAGGACTCTGCTATGAATCTACAACGATTGTAGAAGGAATACAAAAGATTGTAGAGCGTGAGATTGAGACTGTAAATGTAGTAGGGGGAGCAACGAAGTCACCTTTTTGGATGCAGATTAAAGCAGATATCTTAGGGAAGCCTGTTGTTTGTTTAAATGTGCCTGAGGCTGTTACACTTGGCGCAGCGATGCTGGCTGGACTTGGTGCTGGGATATATAAAGATCCCGAAGATGCTGTACGACAGACAAGACGTGATGATACAGTGTATCATCCAGACCCAGTGAGGCATAAAGCATATCGTGCCATGTTTGAAAATGTATATCAGAACATTTATCCTGCGCTTCAAGAAATACATCACAAAATCGATGCGCTAATTAAGAAGGAGGAGCAATAAATGAAATTTTTAGTGGTAGGAGATCCGATGCTGACAGCGGATACGCTGGCAAAAGCAGTACATGATGTCTTCGGAGATGACGCAATTGTAAAAGGGGTAGATTGGAAACCGGAGAGTGAAGAGGAATTTTGGTTTTTACGCAGTCAAGTTGAAAAATTTGGTCCTAGCGCCGGAAAACCTCCAGCGGAATTGATTGAAGCAGGCAAAGATGCCGATGTGATTATTACTCATCATACCCCGTTAAATAATGAGCTGATTGAACAAAGCAGTGCATCTTATATTGGAGTGTGTCGTGCTGGAACCGAAAATGCAGATGTCAATGCTGCAACGGCAAAAGGTATTAAAGTAATGAAAACTATGGGGCGGAATGCAGAAGCTGTATCCGATTTTACGATTGCACTGCTGCTGGCAGAGCTGCGCAATGTGGCAAGAGGCCATGCTGCATTGATGCAGGGAGACTGGAAAAAGAAATATGCTAACTCTGGATTTATGGGTGATGTGCGTGAAAAAACAATTGGTTTGGTAGGCTTGGGGTATATTGGACGTTTGGTTGCCCACAAATTGGCAAACTTTAATGTTCGCGTTCTGGCATATGATCCATATATCAAGGCGGAAGCGGTCCAAGGATCGGGAGTGGAATTAGTTTCACTAGAAGAACTATGCAGGCAATCTGATTTCATTAGTATCCATGCCAGACTTAGTAAGGATACAGCAGGTCTGATTGGCAAAGAAGCGTTTTCATGGATGAAGCCAACGGCATATTTGATTAATACTGCACGAGCAGGTCTGATTGATGAGAAGGCATTAATAGAAGCCTTAGAAAATAAGCAAATTGGCGGAGCAGCTTTAGATGTTTTTTGGACAGAACCAATAGCAAAAGAACATCCTCTGTTAACTATGGATAATGTTACTCTAACTCCTCATTTAGCTGGTGCGACGAATGATACATTTGCGCAGACGCCGTATTTATTATTGCGTGAATTGAAACGTGTTTTAGATAACAAAGAAACTTCCAGCTGGGTTGTTAATTAATTTATTTTGTAAAAGAGGTAGCTTTATGATGTATCCTCCTGTTCGACTGATTGCTCTTGATTTGGATGGAACGTTATTAGATGAAGAGAAAAAGATTCCCGATCAGGCTGTAGAAATGATTGCCAAGGCCAAAGAGAAAGGGATCATTGTTACGCTGGCATCGGCAAGACCTTTGTGTTCCATGCTGCCTTATGCCCGCCAATTGCAGGTAGATGCGCCGCTGATTTCTTTGAGCGGTTCCTATGTGACAGATGAAAGAGAAGAAAGAATCTGGCTAAGAAGATCGGTGAATTTGCTGAAATTTAGAGAAATGGTTCGTATCTTTGAAGAAGAAAACTATTATATCAAAGTATATTTAGAGAATCAGCTTATTGTTCAGGAAGCCACCAAAGAAACTGTCAATTATTCTCGAATCTTTGGGGTGCCTTATACGGCTATAGGCCCAAAGAAATTAAGAACATTGGAGAAGGCACCTCTGCGCATTGCATTATTTGATGATGCTGTACGGATTCAAAAAGCGCAGCAAGTTTTAAAAAAGTGGTCAGATGATTTTGCCGTAATTCGGGATACCGATCATGGCTTGGAAATTGTAGAACCGACAGTCAGCAAAGGAGGCGCTTTAAAAGCAATTTGCCGGGATTTGGGAATTCCTATGGAAAATGTGATGGCAGTTGGAAATGAAGGCAGCGATATTTCCATGATTCGAGAAGCGGGTATTGGAATTGCTATGGGCAATGCCTGCAAGGAGCTAAAGCAGTATGCTGATGATGTAACAAAAACAAATGAAGAATGTGGTGTAGGGTACGCAATACAAAAATTTATTTTTAAAGAGGCATAACAATTGATGAGTGAGGATGATAAAGATGAAACCTTCTGTATGGATTGGTATTGATATAGGGACGACAGGAGTAAGAGCCGTGGCGTATCAAGCTGACGGGCAGTCTCTTTGTGCTGCTTCTCAGGAGTATCCGCTGTTTACGCCTCATCCCGGCTGGGCTGAGCAAGATCCTAATGAAATCATTGGTGCAATGGAAAGTGTCATCAGCGATGTAGTAACCTTGTTAACCCAATCTGGACGCAAGGCTGAAGGGGTTTCTATCAGTTCCGTATTTCACAGTTTCCTTGCCTATGATAAAGAGGGAGAGCCGACTACAACGCTAATGACTTGGGCAGACAATCGCAGCCAGGAAATTGTGAGAGAGATGAAAAGGATAGATCCTGATTTCCTTTCTATATACCGTCGTACAGGATGTCCGCTTCATCCCATGTACCCTATGACTAAGATTGCTTGGCTTCGCAAAGAACGTCCTGAGATATTCAATCGCTCATCGTATTTTGGTTCGATCAAAGATTATGCTTTTCGAATATTGACTGGGCAATGGGTGGTAGATCGTTCGATTGCCAGTGGTTCCGGTTTGTATAATCTATTCACTTTAGAATGGGATCGAGAGTTGCTCACAAATCTGTCTATATCGGAAGAGACGCTGCCGAATGTTGTGCCAACAACATACAGTCAGCCCTTAAGAGGTGAGATGGCTCGCAGGACAGGTCTGCAGCCGGGTATTCCCGTCGTGATTGGTGCTGGTGATGGTGTATTGGTAAATGTAGGGATCGGAGCGGTAAGACCTGGGGATATGAGTGCCACGATTGGCACAAGCGGTGCAGTGCGTATGCTGACCGATAAACCGTGTACAGATGAAAAAGGGCGGACTTGGTGTTACAATCTTACAGATTCCGTATGGGTTTCAGGCGGTGCCATTAATAATGGTGGAATTGCATTGCGCTGGATGCGGGATCATTTTAGTGAGACAGAACAAAGAGTAGCAGAAAAGCTTGGCATCGATTCCTATGACTTGATGTCTAGCTATGCAAAAAAAATAGCGCCGGGCTCAGAGGGGCTCATTATGCTTCCCTTTTTTACCGGCGAGCGAGCTCCAAACTGGAATGCGGACGCCAGAGGTGTATTGTTCGGTCTTACCCTGCAGCATGATAAACGACATATGATTCGCGCCACCATGGAAGGGGTATGTTATCGAATGAACAGTATCCTGCATGCCTTGCAGGAAGTGACGGGACCAGCTCGTGAAATTAGGGTAAGCGGCAGCTTTATCAGGTCGGAGTTATGGCTGCAGATATTAGCTGACACATTGAATCAGGAAATAAATGTCCCAAATGTAAACGAAGGGGCAGCTTTTGGTGCTGCGGTATTAGGTTTCGTTTCTGCGGGAATTTTGAAAGATATATCTTCTACGGCTGAGTTTGTAACAATTGAAAAAAACTATAAGCCGGGAGCGTCGGCAGTTAAGTGTTACCAAGAACTATATGATATTTATAACCGTATATACTGGAATTTGCAGCAGGAATTCACGGATATTGCTGCGTTTGGTAAAAAATGATACATCTAAGATAGCCAATAATTGCTAGGGGGCATAGAGTATGGCAAAGGTATTAATTACGGCCCGTTCGGTTGCTGCCAATAAAGAAGGCAAGGCAATACTAGAAAATGCAGGGCATGAAATTATCACTCATGTTAGTGATGGCGTTAAGTCAGAGGCTGAGATGATTCGCATTATTCCGGGTATGGATGCGATTATCGCCGGTCTAGATGAAATTACTGACAAGGTTATTGAAGCAGGAGCACCTGGATTAAAAATAATAGCCAGAAATGGTGTGGGATATAACAAAGTAGATGTAAAAGCTGCGGCAAAGCTAGGTATCCCCGTTACCCTTGCACCAGGAACTAATACCATATCGGTTTGCGAATTAGTATTCGGCTTAATGTTGTCTCTAGCAAGAGCAATACCGGGTCAGGATGCCCAAATTCGTCAAGGCAGTTGGAAACGTAACTTAGGTTGTGAATTGTATGGAAAAGTATTAGGGGTACTGGGTACAGGGAATATTGGCAGCGAAGTGATAAAAAGAGCACATGCTTTTGGTATGGAAATTATAGCTTTTGATGTTTGGCAGAAACCAGAGTTATGCCAAAATTATAATGTGAGATACCTTTTCTTAGAAGAAGTAGTAGAAAAAGCTGACTTTTTAACAATGCATTTACCCGTTACCCCTGATACAAAGTGCCTTATTAATGAGCGTACTTTGACAAGCATGAAGAAGTCTGCTTTTATCATCAATACGGCTAGAGGTGAGCTGGTAGATGAGAAAGACCTTTTTAATGCATTAAAAACGGGAACGATTGCCGGCTATGGTGCCGACACTTTGACACAAGAACCGCCGGCGCCGGATCATCCGCTGCTTACACTGCCTAATGTAGTGTTAACTCCTCACTGTGGAGCATATACGGAAGATGCAGTTACACGATGCAGCGTTACCGCCGCCCAAGAAGTTGTACGTGTTCTAAGTCATCAGGAACCTAAGCATGCTGTTGCAGTAAATGCATAGGATGAAGGATTATCATATAAGAGTTACTTGTAAAGTGTTAGTAAAAAACGACTAAGGCTTGGATCGTATACTTGGCTCAATGAGCGCTTCTGATTCTATATCTGAAGCGCTCATTGAATAACTATTGGAGTATTTTGTTGTCAAATGATGCTGGAGGAATTGTAAATGATAGGGTTAGAACAACTAATCAAAGCAAACAGCAGTTTTCTTTTAAAATCAGTAGCGAATGGGGATGGTCTTTCTAAGAGTCCAAAACATCAGATCGCTATCGTTACTTGTATGGATACCAGACTGGTTGAATTGTTAGAGTCGGCACTTGGAATAAAAAGAGGAGAGGCTGTTGTAATTAAAACGGCCGGTACATCGACAGATGGAAATTTTGGTGCTATTTTACGAAGCTTAGTGATAGCTATTTACGCTTTGGATGTAGAGGAAATTGTTGTGGTCGGTCACGAGGATTGTGGTGTAACGCAAATATCCCCAAGCATGCTGAAACAAAAGATGCAAAAGCGAGGGATTGATAAGAGGCAGATCCTTAAATTTGAGGAAGAAGCAATTGCTTGGCTGGACAAAGTTCACGATAGTGAGGAAGAGGTTAAGAAGCTGGTAGATGCACTGCGTAAAACGACTATTATTCCAAGGAATGTTCCTATTCATGGACTGATGATTCATCCTGACACAGGTGAAGTATCACTTTTGACAGATGGTTAGTGCTTTGAAAGATTTGTTATGAATGATGTTATACAACCATTTGTATTGTTAATGAACAAATCGGAGGAGGCGTTAGATTATGGAAGAAAAATATATGAAATTATTTTTTGTATTATCGCCCATATTAGTACTTGTTTTACTAATGTATATCATTTTATCCGGATTTGATGTGTATAGCATATTCTTAACGATTGGTGTTTTACTATCTTGTTCCTTCAATTTAATACTGTTGTATCGAATCATTCGACCGTTGAAAACAATTTCAGAACAAGCTTCCCGCATGAAAGATGGAGATTTGACAGTTTCACTGGAGTGTGCAGATAATAACGAATTAGGAGAGATCACAACATCAATTAATTCAGCATTGGAATATCTACGTACACTCTTGGGTTTAGTGACTGATGAAGCGGCAGAAGTGTCCAAAAAAAGCGTAGAAATTGCATCTGTCTCGGATGGGACTAGTCGCGATATAAGGCTAATATCAATGGCAGTAGCTGAACTTGCTTCAGGTGCTCAGGAAACGGGTACTATGGCGCAAAATGCTGCCAGTAAAACAGATCAAGTTTCTGAATTAGCAAAAAGTACGGCAGCAGGGTTGCAATCTTTATTGCAAATTACACAGCAAATTGTGGCGTCAGTCCAACAGGGGAGCGAAGCAATAGGACGATCGAGAAATATTGTCAATGAAATTGCAGCAACTGCTCAGTATAATGTACGCCTGGGTGGAGAACTTAAGGGGAAATCGCAAGAAGTAAGAGAAATTATCAAGCTTATCAATAGCATTACTGCACAAACGAATTTACTAGCATTAAATGCAGCGATTGAGGCAGCAAGAGCAGGAGAGCAAGGCAGAGGGTTTGCAGTTGTCGCAGAGGAGGTTCGTGAGCTTGCCAATCGATCTCGCCATGCGGCTGGTCAAATTAATGAAATTGTCGAAAGTATGCTTTCCGATATTGGACATGTAGTGGTAGCCTTTGAAACAACGCAGGAAAGTATGAATACAGGTGTAAATACAATAGCAGAGGCTAATGTTAGCTTTGCAGATATAAGATCCGACATTGAGAAATCCCGCAGTAAATTACAAGAGGTAACATTGCTTGCGGATAATCAGGCAGATGCTGCTGCTGATTTGATGTCAACTGTACACGGTGTGGCTGCGATTGCTGAGCAATCTGCTGCAGCAACGCAAACGGCTGCTGTTAGCAGCGAGCAAATGACTACGTCCGTTGCCCAGATCGCTAGTGGTACGCAACAGTTATCGCGTTTGGCCGGAAGTTTGGAACAAGCAGTTTTTCGATTTCATTTTTCGAATACGAAAACCTTACGCGTTGGGTTTGAAATGACAGATAAGTCTGTATGCTATGCGGGTATGGAAAAGTTTGGGCAAATTTTGCATGAACGCACTCAGGGGCGTTATAGTCTGAAAATCTTTCATAGCGCTCAATTGGGGACAGGCCTGGATATGATCGAAAAGTTAAAAGAAGGAAATCTGGAAATGACATTTCCGGCTTTGCCGACGCTGGCAGGTTTAGATAAGCGATTTATGATTTTTGACTTCCCATTCTTGTTTAGAAATGAGAGCATAGCAGATTACATACTTCACGGACCTTTTGCCAGAAAACTGCTGAATATGCTTGATCAATACGGATTTTACGGTCTGACATTTGCTGAGAGCGGATTTCGAAATACGACCAACTCGCGACATGCTATTATGGGATTAGAAGATTTTCGCGGACTGAAGATTAGAACCATGCAGAATGATCTCCATATCGATACCTGGAAGGCTTTGGGGGCAGATCCAGTACCGCTGCCTTTTGCGAATTTATACAACGCTATGCGGTTAAAAGAGGTAGATGGTCAGGAAAACCCGATTGCTACTATCTATGACGATAAATTTTTTGAAGTGCAGAAGTTCTTAACGCTCACCAATCATGTGTATTCACCTTTTATACTGATGTACTCGAAGAAGCTATGGGACATTGTACCAGGTGAAGATAAACCTATTATCGAGCAGGCTGCAAAAGAAGGTGCCTTATATACCACTGAGGTCAATCGGAAAAGGAAAGAGGATAATTTGCAGGCTTTAGAAAGAAAAGGTATGTCCATAGGACAAATTAGTTCGATGGAGATAGCTAAAATTCAAGAGGTTGTTAAACCGGTAATTGATAGATATAAAAATCAAATTGGCAAAGAGCTGGTAAACGAGCTTTTTGCAGAGATAAAAAAAGCGGAAGAAAAAACAGTATACAAAAGTTAAAAATGGTTTGAATACTGAAAAGTATAGAGAGTTTTCTTTGAATTTTTATTTGTTGCTTATATTTTGCGATTCTATTATTCATGCTATTTATAATAATGATATAGTGGAAAATCCTTGCTGTCTTTTAAAATACAAAGGAAGAGCAAGGGTTTTCTACTATACTGGTATATCTTGGAGGGGGGGGGATTAGCTGGTCATTAATCTGACTAGCTTAATTGGTTTTGGCTCAGTAAGTAATGGGATGCTTTTTCTATACTGAGGAATATAAAAAGGGGTGATACATTTTTCTCTTAATTATTCTAGTAAAATAGTAAAATAATCTTGCTTTTTCTCTGTGATGACTGGTATAATGGCTTAAAATGTTACAAGCGAGTAGCTATGTGGAATAAAAATGTATTTGTGTGAAGGATGTTTTCCTCGTTTGTTCATGCTGCAGGTTCATATTTACTGAAGGAGGACTTGTATGTATTGGAATGAGAATGTTTAAACTAAGTATAATCTATAATCGCCAATAGAAATGGTGACCGGTAAAAAAGAGTTGAGTATACAGCCGATTGGTCTTGGCAATAGAGTGACGTTGTCGTTTGAAGTATAAAAAAAGTTACAACGACGTAACGAGAAAGAGTATCTAGGGTTCCGCTGTAAAAAGGACTGGACCAAGCGATACAAATGCGCGTATGCGGATTACACCGTGAGTATAAAAGACTCTGCGGAAATTTTCTCACTGCTGAAGCCTGTGGTATATGATTGTTTCAGCAAAGAATAGATAAAACTATTCTTATTAGTGGGAATTTTTCGGTGGTTTTTTTGTTTTTACTAACAATAAAATGGAGGTGGATGGAATGGGTCATCATACAATCTCAATTTTAGTTTTGAATCAATCGGGGGTATTGGTACGAGTAGCTGGAATGTTTTCACGCCGAGGATTTAATATCGAAAGTTTAGCCGTAGGCACTACTCATGTTCCGGAATACTCGCGTATTACAGCGGTGATGCAAGGGAGTGACGCGATTGTAGCGCAGGTGGTGAAGCAATTAGAAAAGTTGGTAGAAGTAAGGGCCGTTGAGATCCTGCCTGTTAATACTGCGGTGGTAAGGGATATGGCGATGATAAAAGTCAAGGCAGAGCAAAATAAGAAGTTAGAAGTTTTGCAGCTGGCAGAAACTTTCGGAGCTAAGGTCGTGGATATTTCAGATGAGACATTAATGGTAGAAATAACCAGCGGTAAGACCAATACGGATGCATTAATTGATGCTTTATCATCCTATGGAATCTTAGAGATGATCCGTACAGGCGTTGTTGGCTTGCAACGAGGCGACTGTAGTATCTATGAAAAAGAAAAATGTGAAATTAGTGCTTTATTCGATGCAGCTCAAGTTGAGGCATAGGGCAAAACCACCTCTCATCTTCTAAAGAGGCTATCTCTAAAAAAGTAAGAGGCTGTTTTATATAACACTAGAATACTAAAATGTAGGAGAGATGATGAAAATGAGTAAAATGTATTATGACAAAGATGCGGTAGTAGAATTAATTACAAAAAAAACGGTGGCGATTATTGGTTATGGAAGCCAAGGGCATGCTCATGCGCTGAATTTACATGATAATGGAGTAAAAGTAATTGTAGGTCTGTACGAGGGCAGTAAATCTTGGGAGAAAGCAAAAAGTGATGGTCTTGAGGTTCAGGAAGTTGCTCAAGCAGTAGCCGCTGCTGATGTCGTTATGATTTTAGTTCCTGATGAAAAACAAGCTAAAATTTACAAAGAGCAAATCGCACCAAATTTGAAAGCTGGCTCTGCCTTGGCTTTTGCCCATGGCTTTAATATTCATTTTAACCAGATTACTCCGCCAGCGGATGTAGATGTATTTATGGTGGCTCCTAAAGGTCCTGGGCATTTAGTTCGCCGTGTATTCCAAGAAGGCGGCGGAGTGCCATGTTTGAAGGCTGTATATCAAGATGGGTCAGGTCAGGCCGAAGCTCTATCCTTGGCTTATGCATGGGGTGTTGGCGGTACAAGAGCAGGAGTATTGACAACTACTTTCAAAGAAGAAACAGAAACAGATCTATTTGGTGAGCAAACTGTCTTGTGCGGTGGTACTACTGCTTTAGTAAAGGCCGGTTTTGAAACTTTAGTGGAAGCTGGTTATCAGCCTGAGATTGCTTATTTTGAATGTTTGCATGAATTAAAACTGATTGTAGACCTTATGTATGAAGGCGGTATGGCAGCTATGCGTTATTCTATCAGCGATACGGCTGAATATGGTGATTATATGGTTGGCAACCGAATTGTAACAGATGCAACAAAAGTAGAAATGAAAAAAGTCTTAACA
>Ga0316604_10002156_pt1 | contig 15602 bp, 16 predicted proteins | sample OWC_soil_day20_C_FD_207650 | JGI IMG/M metagenome (GOLD analysis project Ga0316604, IMG submission 207650) | Wetland soil microbial communities from Old Woman Creek delta, Ohio, United States - OWC_soil_day20_CT | ecosystem: Environmental > Terrestrial > Soil > Wetlands | place: USA: Ohio... | reverse complement strand
AGATCTGTTCTCAAATTAACATTACGATCAATACGAAATATCATAGATGATATTCTTGCAAAACAGCCACCAGATTATAGAAAAATGAAGAAATTATTATTTATTCGAATTTGACTAAATCAAGTTAATATGAAAGTATTTTTTATAGTTGTTAGTATTATTTTCTTTTCACTATGTGGCAATTGTCAAACATTAAAAAAGGAACGCATTACTAAAAATGATAGGATGAAAGGTATTTCCCTTAAGTTCACCTATTCATCCAAAGATAGTTATAGCTTTGTAAGCTTAATATTAAAAAAAGATAATACTTTTGCTTATAGTGCAAATACTATTGGGACTCATCAAGTAAGTGAGGGTACGTGGAAATTGTCAGAAGGTCTGTTAATATTGGAAAGCACATTTCAAATGAATAATATTCCTGTTGAAATAAGTAATCTAGATAATAGAAAATTCGTTGATAGTTGTGATATTGCTGTTGTGGAAAATGTTAAGCATGAACTCCTGACAAATGTTTTTGTAGTAGTTAATAATGACACTATAAAATGTCTCCCAATGATTGGAATGTGTAACAGTGGATATGACAAGATAGATAGCGTTAAAATTGTTTTTGAGAATGGTATGTCATCAGGATGGATTCCCATTAAGTTTAATGAAAAAAAAATAGCAATTACTGTATTGACGGATGTTCCCATTGGGAATTATTTAGTTATGAACGAGCGAAGGTTTAAGTTGGACGGTAATTATTTAAAACAGCTCCCATAGATGGGCATGGTGGATAAATTTAAACCAATAAATGAGTTATATTATGATTTTTATTCTACTGATTTCAAAATTATAATTGAAATGCTATAATGATAGCATATTTATAACCCATAAAAATCCGGAAGGATTTCGCAACATATTAAAATTGAACATACACTCAGCATAAGGGCGAATAACCAGCTTTTTTTCCCTCAAGAAATAAACGAGAGTAATTTTCGCCCTTATAGTTCTTTAGAATTTTACAAAACGTAGAACTGTTTGACTCCATATCTTGATCTTGGTCAACAGAATATACAATAAAGAATCTCACTAACAAATATTAAAAGACCTAGAACTGTTTGACTACATATCTTGGCTAACTGGATGTACGGCAAGGAATTTCACTAACAAACGAATAAATCTTAGATAAATCCTCTTTAAATAAGTTCGAAAGTTGTCCCTGGTAGCCCGCAAAAATTTACAAACCTTCAAGTTCAATGACTTGAAGGTTTGTAAATTTAAAGAATTAGTGAGCGAGTTTCAATATCTCATTATAGATAATTGATAATTAATTACATAATTCGGTTCGAACTGAATTTGCAGAGGTTATGAATTAAAGATAATGAATCAGACTTCAGAATTCGTATGCAATTAAGGGAAGTATCCCAAAAAAGGACGTTACCCATAAGAAACTGGGCGATGATCCTGAACCAGTTTTTGACTATCTTCGGTGATAGAGTAAGAATCTAGTAAACTTTTTTAAAGCCTCAATTGAAACTTACACAGTCATTGAAATAGTTCCTTTTAGCTGCCTCATAAAAGTGAAATGATTGAATTTTAATCATATTGTAAATCAACTCATTCTGTTTGGAATCGTTAATATTATCGTTGGTAAGTTGGTTGTATAATTTAAAAAGCCTTCACCAAAAATTGAATTTCCTCCTACTACAAGGAGAGTATTGATTAATGGGCGCCCTGCCCAATATTCTTCCCTGCTGATAGTTATTAAGCATTTACTCAACCGTTTCCTGTTTATGGAATTCATCTAACACCCCAACATTTCAAACATTTGATAATACCGTATGGGCTTCTTGGGTTTAGCTCTTTCGACCAAAATTTGTTTAATTGTAAAATGGTTCATTGTCAATAATTTTAACCAAAGGTAGATTTGGCGCAAATTGTTAACTGATTTGTTAAGAATAGATAAGAAAACCAAGTTCTTATTTTTTTGATAATTGATTATATGTATTGATAAATAATTAGTATGAGGTGGATAATAATATATTTATTACGAACTATTCGTAAAAGCATTATACTAATACCCAAACAACACAATTATTGCGCATAAAACTTATACTGTCATTTTCTGTATAGGTAAATAGTATTTCCCTTATCGTTAGTAAATTATCGTACAAATATTTTGTACTGATAGCGTGTGCCCTTTTTTTATCATTAAAAGTATTAACTTCCTTTTACCATTTTAATGCATTGTTTGTAAAAAACAATTATTACTTTAGAGATGATAACCAACGTTAAAGTATCTGCCAGCCAGAAAGAATAAATATGATATATTTTATTTAACCCAGACCAACATTTTAAGCTGAATAATGAAGTATCCTTATTACCGTCAACATGACTTGATGGATTGTGGACCCACGTGCCTACGTATGATTGCTAAATTTTATGGTAAATCTTACGGCGCGCAATATTTAAAGAAAAAGTGCCAACAGCATCGCTATGGTACATCCTTACTTGGAATCAGTGAGGGTGCCGAGAGCATCGGATTCAAAACCCTAGCTGTCAAAATTGATTTTGGTACATTTGTAAAGAAGGCCATTTTGCCTTGCATTGTTCTTTGGGATCAGGTACACTATGTTGTCGTCTATAAAGTCTCGGCAACGCAGGTTTTAATTGCTGATCCAGCCAGAGGAAAACTAAAACTTACAGCGAATGAATTCAAAGAAAAGTGGTTAAGCATTAAAGAAGAAACGATCCGCTCCGGCGTAGTTTTACTATTAGATCCGGCAGCAAATTTTAACGATGCCGAAGAGGATCAGCCAGAACACAAAGTGGGAATCGATCTGAAAAATGTACTGGCACATTTTGGCAGGCTCAAAACCCTAATAGCCCAACTTGGACTGGGTATGCTGGTAGGAATGGTATTACAGTTAATCCTGCCGTTTCTTACCCAGTCATTAGTGGATGTTGGCATTGCAGGTAATGACCTGAACTTCGTCACGATTGTATTGGTGGGGCAGCTCATGATTTTTCTGGGAAGTACCGTCGTGGATTTTATCCGTAGCTATATACTATTACATGTGGGTACAAGAGTGAATATTTCTCTGCTCACAGAGTTTTTTATGAAATTGATGAAGTTACCTATGTCATATTTTGATTCCAAAATGACAGGTGATACCATGCAACGATTGGGTGATCATAATCGCATTCAATCCTTTTTCACGAATACCTTGTTAACTACTGCTTTTGGCATCGTCAACTTTGTCGTATTCACTTTTCTTGCTGTTTCTTATAGTACTCAACTGTTTTTCATATTTCTTGGTGGTAGCATCTTATATCTGTTTTGGATACTACTATTTATGCCGGTAAGGAAGAGAATGGATTTCAGGCAGTTTAGTTTAAATGCGGGCAACCAGAGCCTTACGATCGAGATGATTCAGGGAATGCAGGAAATCAAGCTCAATAATGCCGAAAAGCAAAAACGGTGGAAATGGGAGATTATTCAGGCCAGGATATTTAAACTGAGCATTCGCAATTTATTTATTAATCAGTTTCAGTCAGCAGGTGCGATGCTGATCAATCAGGCCAAGAATATTCTGGTTTCATTTATTGCTGCCAGGGAAGTGATTAATGGAAATATATCATTGGGTGGCATGATGGCCATTCAATATATCATCGGACAGCTGAATAGCCCTATACAACAAATTATTCAGTTCATACAGGCATTGCAGGATGCTAAAATCAGTATGGAGCGGATTAATGAGGTGCATAAAATGGAGGATGAAAATGCTCCTGAGAAGGTGTTGCTCGAAGGATTGCCAGCCAGTAAGCACATTGAGCTGAACAATGTTAGTTATATGTACCCTGGTTCAAATGATAATTATGTATTGAAGAATATTCAGTTACAAATCCCTGAGGGGAAAACGACTGCCATTGTAGGTACTAGTGGTAGCGGTAAAACGACGCTGTTAAAACTACTGCTAAGATTTTATAACCTCGAAGAAGGTGAAATCAGGGTAGGGGGATCCCGGCTTAGTCAGTACAATACTGGTGTGTGGCGGGGAAAATGCGGTATTGTCATGCAGGAAGGTTACATCTTTTCTGATACAATCGCCGCCAATATTGCTGTGGCAGATGAAACGCCTGACTACGACAGATTATTGCATGCTATCAAAGTAGCCAACTTACAGACCTTTATTGACTCTCTGCCCATGGGCATGAATACAAAAATTGGTAGCCAGGGTAATGGTGTTAGCCAGGGACAGAAGCAAAGAATTCTAATTGCCAGAGCTGTATATAAAGACCCCGATTATATCCTGTTCGATGAAGCTACGAACTCGCTGGATGCTAACAATGAGCTGGTTATTATGAATAATCTGGAGTCCTTCTTCGAAGGACGTACTGTCGTGATTGTAGCGCATAGACTGAGCACGGTGAAAAAAGCGGATAACATAGTGGTACTGCGGGATGGCCAGATTAAAGAATCGGGCACCCATGAATCGCTGTTGGAGCTCAGACAGGAATATTATGAATTGGTGAAAAATCAATTAGAACTTGGTAATTAACACGTTATGAAAAATCAGGATGCAAATTTATATTCAGACGAAATGAATGAAATAGTAGGGCAAATCCCCCCGTTTCTAATGAAATACGGCATTTTCATATTTATTGCTATTCTGCTCTTAATAGGGGGAGTGAGCTGGGTAGTCTGGTATCCGGAAATTGTGGCTGGCAAAGGAACCATATATGCTATGAACGCACCTAAGACAGTGAGCCCAAAACTGGGTGGACAAATAGCCCGTTTATTGGTACAGGAAGGTGATACGGTCAATCCGGAACAAACGCTGGCCATCATGAAATCCTTAGCAGAATATGAAGAAGTGGAAAAATTATCGTCTCACGTAAAGCAATGGTATGAAGCTGCCCAAAATGAAGAGTGGAGTAAAATCAATGTATTACCATCTGATTATAAAAATATCGGCGAATTACAAACGGCCTTTCAATCTTTTTATTTGAACTATGTACAGGCCAGGAATTTTATATTCAATGGTAACTATGTTGTGAAGAAGAATATGTTGCTCAGAAGTATTCTTTACAATGATTCTCTGAAGCACAATCTGTTGAAGCAAAAGAGCATTTACGAAAATGACTACCAGCTGTCTGACAGTGATTTTAAAGCACAGCAATATTTATATAAGGAGCGGGTCATTGCTAAATCAGAGTTTACAGCACAGGAAAGCAAGCTACTGGCGAAAAAAGTACCGTTGGAAAATGTAGAATCAAATATCCTGAATAACAGAATCACGATGATATCTAAAGAGCAGGAACGGATGGACCTGGACGACCGGTATAACCAGTACAGCCTTAGCTTTAATCAGGCGCTTAATAACCTGTGGTTTGCTATAGGGCAATGGAAACAGCAATATATACTGAGTGCAACTGCCGGGGGACGAGTAGTATTTCAGGAAATGATACAGGAAGGTCAGGAAGTAGATGCCGGTAAAGCCTTGTTTTATATTGAATCGCTTGACCAGAATTGTTTTGCTCAGGTAAAGGTGCCTCAATCCAACTTTGGAAAGTTACAGTTAAATCAACCAGTAAGACTGGCGCTACCCAGTTATCCTTCCCAGGAATACGGACGGCTTTCCGGTAAAGTTACCTATATCTCAAGAATGCCGGATAAGGATATGAATTATATGGTGAAGGTGTTTTTAACAGACGGATTGGTGTCGGACCGGGGATTTCACCTGGCCTTCTCAAATGAGTTGCAGGCAGATGCTGAAATCGTTACCGGTAAAGAGCGTATTATTAACAAACTGATGGCTGCAATGAATAGCGGTTACAAAAAGTAAATGGAGGTATTATGTCTTTCCTGAAATACATACAAAAGCTTAGAGTCATGGATTCATTTATCAGAAGAAAAGCTACAGGTACACAGGAGCAATTTTGCAGCCGGTTATGTATAAGCCGTAGTTTACTGAACAGTTATATCCATGAAATGCGGGAGCTGGGATTCCCGGTTAAATATGATAAGAAACGTAAAACCTATTACTACGAAGAGGATGGACAGATTGTAAATGAACTGTTCCAAAAGCGAATTCCCAAAGATGAAATGAAAAATTATAATGGAGGAGGGGTAATAGTCCAGATATATTAGACTGTCAACTTCGAATTTTGCTTTTAATAATGAATATCTAATTAAAAGCATAAGCCAATGTTATTCCTATCCGCATTGTTTAGCCCGGAGATCAGTCACAATAGTGCAGAGACCGTACAACAATTATTATTATTAAAGAAGGTCAAAGTCACCGATAGTACCATTAACCGAAGTCTTGAAGAACATGCAGATTACCCGTCGTTGTTAAGTATTAGTGATGCATTGTTCCGCTGGAAAGTAGATAATGTTACTATAAGGGCTTCGGTCGATCAGTTAAGGGTTTTGCCTTTACCATACGTAGTGAAGTTGCAGCATGAGCAATCTTCATTTTTCACAGTTGTGAAAGAATGGAGTAATGGTAAAGTGCTGATCAATGATGCTGTATCTAAAAAATGGCAATGGATGGATGAAACTATTTTCCTTGAAAGATGGAAAGGTTTTGTCATGCTTGCAGAACAGGATGCACAATCCGGTGAACAGGAATATGTAAAGCAAAAGAAAAGAGCCGACCAGAAGAAGCTTACCTTTTTATCAACACTCATTGTTGTGCTGGGCCTATGGTTGGTCCCTGTCATTTTAAATATAGCCACTTATTCATGGATGGCATGGCCGGTTGTTGCCGCAATGACTTTAAAGTTTTTTGGCAGCTATATAGGTAGTTTACTGTTATGGTATGAAGTGGATAAGTCCAATGCCGGTTTACAAAAAGTTTGTAAAGCAGGTAAGAAAATCAATTGTCAGGCTATTCTGAATTCCAATGCGGCAAAGGTAATAGGCAGGTTTAGCTGGAGTGAAATTGGATTCTTTTACTTTATTGGCGGTTTTATTTCACTTCTGGTAACGGGTATGGATAATAATATCCTTACAGCATTGGCCTGGCTGAATGTGCTGGCATTGCCCTATACTTTATTTTCTGTTTACTATCAATGGAGAATAGCCCGTCAATGGTGTTCTTTGTGTCTGACAGTGCAGGGTATACTGGTTGCAGAATTTATTGTGAATCTGTTCGGTCATCAGCTAGCTCTGCCTTTCTGGAGTATAGCAGGGGCAATGACGCTGCTAGCCGCATTTGTACTGCCTGCATTGATCTGGTTTATCATTAAACCCATCTTTATTGCGGCAAAAGATAGCCGGAGCCATGAATTGGAAGTGCTGCGTATGAAGCGCAATCCCCAGTTGTTTCAAAGCCTGCTGCAGAAGCAAAGGGTCATCGAAAGCGATACGACAGGCCTTGGTATCAGTTTAGGTAATCCTAATGGTAGCATTAAAATAACCAAAGTTTGTAACCCATATTGTGGCCCTTGTGCTAAATCACATGTCCATATCGATGAACTCCTGGATGGAAATCCTGAAGTACAGGTGCAAATCATTTTTACCATGAAAGGGGATATCAATGATATGAATAATGTGCCTGTAAAACATTTGATGGCTATTCATCAGTTGGGCGATAAGAAATTGACCAGGCAGGCCTTGGATGCCTGGTATAACGCACCTGTCAAAGATTATAATGTATTTGCCGCAAGGTTCCCTAAGCATGAAGCCGTACAACAGCAGGATGCAATGGTAGTACGAATGGGCGAGTGGTGCCGTGAAACCAATATCGCCTTTACGCCTACATTCTTCCTGAATGGACGTCAGTTCCCAGATACTTATAGCATAAGCGATTTAAAATATTTCCTAAGCTAGCTAGGAAAAGGCTGTAGCTCTGGCCTGATAATGAGCAATTGTTTGATCTGTTAAAAAAAGAATTATGAAATCATTAAGTGAAAAATTTCAGTTCCTGAATCTGGAAGCAGACAGAGTATTGACCCGTGATGAGTTAAAAAGTATTTATGGCGGTGCAGAATGTGGTCCGGCAGCAGGCGGTGCCGTATGCCCTAACAACCTTTGCTGCAGTGCCTATGGCTTCTGTGGAGATACGACTGGGTATTGTGATGCAAATTGTGATAATCTATGTAGTGAACCAAGCGGTAAATGTACAACAGGCGGAGGAATGCCCGGTACTTGTACAGCAGTTACTTGTCTTGCAACTGGAGGTTATTTCTACGAATGCTTTGCTTAAATTAACCATTCAACTTGCCTGATAATTTTTATTATCAGGCTTTTTTTTTAATTTAATAGTTATGATTAAATATATTCTGATATTAAAATTGTTGTTACCAGTCCTGATAGCAAAGGGTCAGTCATTTGAATTAAATGGTATTATTGAAGGGAAAGATAGCGGCGTTATATTTCTCTATTATAAAAGCACAGAACGATATCAACTGGACAGTGCTAAGATTAAAAATGGCCATTTTCATTTTCAGGGGGAAATTGCCGGACCAGTAATCGCTTCTCTGAATAAATTCAGACCGGAAAAGCTGAAGAGTATTCACGACCGGAATGAATTCTATATAGACCCTACAAAAATGGATATCACTGTGGAAGCCGATAAGTTTGAGCATTTCACTCTGAAAGGTGCTGCGACCGACAAGGACCGGGTATCGCTTATAAAATCCCAACAGTCAGAACGGGATAGTATCAACCTGCTCTCAGCTGCTATCGAAGCCACCACTGATAAGAATTTAAAATTAACATATATTCAGGCTACCAACCGGCTTAACCATATTATTCATGAAAAGGATTCGGTGTTCATCGTGCATCATCCGGATTCATATGTTGCTGCAGATCTGTTGCAAAAAAGTATAAGTTTTCATACCATTCGTTTTACCTCATACGACAGCCTTTATCAAAGAATGCCACTGGCCATTCAGCAGAGTGAAGTAGGCAAAAAGATAAAGGTTACAGTTGACAAAGAGAAAGCAGTTTCACCAGGAATGATAGCACCCGTATTCCCTGCCATAGATACCCTGACAGGTAAAAAGGCCATATTGCTGGACTTCTGGGCATCCTGGTGTATTCCCTGCCGCCAGCTGGCTCCACAGCTACATCAGCTATATGAGCAGTATAAGAATAAGGTTGAATTTATCAGCATATCACTGGACAAGAATAAAGCTGACTGGATAAAAGCCACTCAGGAAGATAATATCAGCTGGGTGAATATACTTGAAGACAATCCCCAACAGTTATCCGGCAGGTACTTTGTATCCACTATACCTACTTATGTATTGATAGGAGCTGATAAAAAGATCATAGGTTATTATGCGCCGCTAACATGGCAGGAGCTCAAGACCGCGCTGGTCAATGTTAACTAATTATAAATTCCCCCTGAGGTGCCGGCGGTAGGTATGCCTTTCATTCTGAAGTTATATAAGTATGAAAAGGCTATTACTAATCCCCGCACTATTCCTGTTAGTGATGACAACTTTGCCCAGCAAACAGGGCATTTTATTCTGATTACAATAGATGGTTTCAGACCCGACTTTTATCAGGATGCTTCCTGGGGTATGGTGAATCTGCGCATGATGAGAGATAGTTGTACTTATGCAGATGGTGTAAACAGTGTATTCCCAACTGTCACCTATCCCAACCGCACTTCCCTGATTACAGGTGTGACCCCGTCAAAACATGGCATCTATTACAACACTCCCTTTGAATCCAAAGGGGCTACCGGTGTCTTGTATTTTCATTACGATTCATAAAAGGTGCCAACGCTTTGGGATGCGGTACATATTGGAACGGTATGGAAAAGTTGACCTAGTAGTTAGAGGCTACCAGTCAAACCTATATTCCATTTACTACGCAACAAGATTGGAGCCCCAAAAGTATCTGGAAAGCAATGGAGAGGACCACTCCAAACCAGACCTGTATTATTTGAGCGAGGCTTATAAATGTATAAAGGACTGGTTCTTTGACCTGAAACGAGGCGTATCCGACGACGTGATGAATGATATCAGAAGGATACTCCTTCCTTCTTTATAAGACTCAAGCAAAATTCCTGAATGGAGCGTCCAGCCAATCTGGTATGAAATAAAAGACGAGAACGAAAAAGTGAAGATCTCTTCAAACGCCTAAACCGCGGCAAAATTCCTTTAACCAGTACCGAACTGATAAAGGCCAAATTCGTAATCACGGATGCTTTTAATGGGCTAGCCGAATACGATCAAATAAAACGAAAAACCCAATTCATACAAATATGGGAACCCGCAAAAAATTATAGCAATAAAATAGAATACCTCTTTAATATAAAAACAGGAAATAAAGACAAGGAAAAGGATCCCCCTGTATACCTTTATTCGTTTCTTTGACACCAAAGGAACCGCCGAAACCCCGTGGGAAAAATGGATTGAAATAGAAAAACATACCGACACACACTCCCTCTTCTACTGGTACCTCGACAAGAACTGCTACCATCAAATAGGCTATTTTATAGCCACTGGCCCCAAAGGTAGCAATTTAACATCCATAAAATCCATTCACACCAGAACCGACTTCGACAAAAAGATAAAAGAGCTCATTTCCCAAACCATTCCCGACAATTCGGAAGATCTTCTTTAATTGTTAAACTGGCTTCCTTTGAATTTGCTTAATGCCATACTATATGCATTTTATAATATATTATTTGCATAGTAGCTGAAGAAGTGTTTGCATACTCATTAAGTGATGCTCTGAATAATTCGTCCTGTGTTGTAATAATATTCTCAATTGCGGAACTGCCCTGAGCTTCCTGTAAATTGATAGTATCGATAAATATTGCAGGGTTAGGGACGTTAGTAATTGCTCCTTCGAGTTCAGATAAGGCTCGGCCAGCTAATATAGTCTTTTTAAGGATAGCGATATCCTCTATAACTTTTTCCGGTGGTAATAACGGCAGATCATAATATGGAATGGCGTGATTAAATGACATTTTTCTATTTATAAACTTGGAGAAAAAATTGCCCTTAATACGAAAACGAGGGCAAATATCCTGATTTTTCGCCCTCGTTTATCAAGCAGGGGTAAAAATTACCTTCGTTTTAAATTCTAGAGAAAATATGAAAGGTTGATATGGTAATTAATATTATCAAATTGACAGATCATTTGTGCTAATAAAGAAATCAATAATAGATAAATCCTCTATGAATAAGTTCGAAAGTTGTCCCTCGTAGCCCGCAATAAAGCAAGACCCGCTCTATGAGCGGGTCTTGCTTTTTAAAACCTATTTTGATGGATAACTAAGATATTTGTTATCAACTACATAACCGTTCGAAATCGATGATTGCTTTTGATATGTACCTACCCATCTAAGCATTTATATCCCTTATTCTCTGTTGTGCTAACTGTATTGCCATCTGTAGCTTTTGTTTCAGCAATTCTTTTGATGGCAATTCAAGAAGATATTGCGCAACATGTATACCCGCCGAATCAAGTTCTAAAAGTTCTACCAATTCATCATTTTTATCCGCACAAAGAATTAATCCAATTGGAGAAAGTTCATGAGGTTGTTGTTCATATTTAGCCAGCCACCTGAGATACAATTCCATCTGGCTTTTATGACTATGCTCAAACTTCCCTAATTTGAGGTCTATAGCAACTAAACGCCTTAGCTTACGGTGATAAAATAACAGATCTATATAATAATCTGTATCATCAATGGAAATTCTCTTTTGCCTGGCGAGAAAAGCAAAATCATTGCCTAGCTCTAATATGAATAACTGTAGCTGGTATATAATTGCCTGCTCAAGATCTCTTTCATTGTATGTATCCCGTAAACCAAGAAAATCAAGTATATAGGGATCTTTAATAGTAAAATCTACTGTCATTCCTCTCCTATTTTGTAATAATTCAAGGTCATTCTTGATTACAAGCTCAGGCTTTTTGCTGATGGCAGTACGCTCATACAGCATAGAATTAATTCGTTCCTGTAGCTGCCGGCTACTCCACCTCTCATTTGAGGCCATTGTCAAGTAAAAGTCCCGCTGCACTTCATCTTTTAAATAGGCAATGGTTTTTATGTGCGTCCAGCTCAATTGTCTCCGCACTGCGGAGACAATTTGTGTTTTTGTAAAGATTTCCGCACAACGGAGGCAATGCCTTAATGTTTTATCATCCCAGCCTTTGCCAAAGGCTTCCATTAACGAAATAGATATCTTCTTAACTATTTCCTTTCCGTAGCCAGCCCTTTGATTCCCCAGAACATAATTATTTAATTTTGTGCCAATATTCCAGTATAATAGTACGAGTTCTGTATTTACTGCTATTAGCACCTTGTGCTTACTATTTTCAATTATCTGACTTATTTCGTCAAATAAGATTTTCTCTTCTTTTATCAATTTATTCTCCATTCCAAAGATTCATTCGGTTGAAATATTTGAATGTATTAAAATTACTACATCCATAGATGAATAACAAATCTCCTTAAAGGATTCGTAGAGGTGTAAATAAATGAATATCAATTAAATAACAAGATTTTCATTTAAAGAATAGCGCGAGTAACAAGGAGTTATAATTCACTTTTCAATTACCTTTGAGCAAAGCGGTATAATTGTTAAATGCTCTAATAAAGATCGCTGTAATTTAGTAATAGCAAATTCGATCTGCTGGATACACTGTGACACACATACGGGTTCCCAATATTTGACCAGAATATCCAGAGCCATTATGCTCTACGATTTTCAGAAGAAGCTTTAAACCTTTTTTAGTGTTTATGATTTAAATTTAGGAGAAATAGTTTTTGTTGATGACAACCTTTAATTACATAACAATAACATTATCACTAGGCGCACTTATTGTTTCAATTTTGACTTTTTGGCTTACAAGAATAAGAAGTGGGAAAGTTAAAATGACTAAACCAACTATTATCTTCTTTGGCCCCGATGGTGGTGGCGAACGACACAACAAAGTATTTATTAGGACCTTACTATACAGTACTTCAGATAAAGGACAATATATTCAGAATATGTTTATTCGCCTCAGTAGAGCTGAATCGGTTCAGAATTTTAATGTTTGGGTGTATTTGTTTTCAACCCTATAAGTATTCGAAGTCAAATCGTTTCTGCGCTTAGGTTTCCAGTTAACTAATTTTCGAATAAGGCTTCCATCGTAATTTCTTTCTGTATAAGATTAACATAGTTATCATTTTTTTTGGCTCCATATGTAGTTATAAGAGTAAGAAATAATGTTTTACGGGTTTGGGTTTTCTGTCGGAAAACTCTTTCTTTTTGCGCTAATGCAGCAGCATATTTTTTGTCTATAACAAATTCAGAAATGGAAAATTTAATTTCACACAGATTGATACAGTTATCTCTCCTATCAAATAGAAGGTCTATTTGTGCTCCATCTTCTTTCTCTTTAGCAGAGTAACGCCATGGAGACACTTCTGTATAAACATCAGCTATTCCTATTGCTTTTTTAATCTGTTGCTCATGTTTAATGCATATACTTTCGAATGCAAGCCCACTCCAGCTTTTCCATGACGAGCTTTCTGAAAGTCGCATCCAGACACCCGCTCCATGTGATTTACTATTCTCTATAAATTTTATATAAAAAATTGAATACTCATCTGTTAGCTTATAGATACTATCCCGGGAAGTTTTTTCAAAAGGCACATAGGGTGTGATAAATCCAGACTCCGACAGTTCTTCCAATAATTGTGTAGTACCTCCGCCGGAAGTCAGCGAGCAGACTTTAATTATTTCATTTCTTGTCAGCCCTCCTGGTTTAGCTGCCAACGCCCTGATCACTTCCATGTGATGTAAGGCTTCTTCGAATAATGAATGAAAAAGTATTTTGAATTCATTGTGCAATAACCCATTCTTGTTAAAACATGTTCTATCTAATACCTGCGCTGTACTCTCTCCTTTATTTACTTCTTTAAGATATAAAGGAACGCCACCCATTGCCATGTACAGTTGCAATAACTGATATTGATCCAGTTTTATCTTTCTACTATTCAAATACGCTTCCATCTCGCTAAGATTAAAAGGTAACAAGCGAATCCTTTTTGTTACCCTGTTATGTAGCCCTCCCCGGTTATTAATTACTTTCTGTATCATCCATGACGCAGCAGACCCACAGATTACTACAACGAGGTTTTCCTGCCTGGAAGCCCACATATTCCAGAAATTTTCGAATGCCTGCATAAAGCCCGATCTTGGCGTTTGGATCCAGGGAAATTCATCAAAAAAGAGTACTCGCTTTTGCTTTTTTATAAGCGGGGCTACGTAACTTTCTAACAGGCTAAAGGCCTGTCTCCAATTACCTGGAATATCAATAGGTGAAACTTTCACAGAGCGGGTAAGGGCCTGAGCGAAATTAGCCAGTTGGTCACTAAGAATCGCATTATGAACACCTGAAAATTCAAAAATCAGCTCCTTTTGGTAAAAGTTCCGGATCAGAAAAGTTTTCCCGATTCTTCGTCTACCATATATTGCCACTAATTCAGCCTCATTGGACAATAAAGCCCTTTGTAGTATAGCTTTTTCATCCTCTCTTCCTATAAGATATTCCATTGTCTATTTAATTTATATTTCGCCATAACTATATAAAGTTATGTGGTTATGGCGAAATATAAAAAATTATTTTCCATCAATCAAACTGACAAACAGACACTTATGAAAATATAAATGAATTACTCCTTGGTAAATAAGAGTGTCAATTTTGTATTGAACAACTAAGCTCAAATAGGATTGAGGATATAATGGCAGGATTAACGTTGTTTCCATTTCTATACTTTATTTGTAGCAAAGTATTTTTAACAGAGCGTAGTCAATGATGCACAACCATGGTAGATAAAAATTTCACTATTTTAAGAATTCCAGTTGTTCATTTCAATATACTCCATGATGATAGACAAATCATCTTAGAATTGGTTCGAAAGTTGTCCCTCGTAGCCCGCTAATATTTAAAAGCCTTCAAGTTATTGAACTTGAAGGCTTTTAAGTTTAAAGAAATAGTCAGTGAATGCAAAACACCTCAGCATTAATAACTGATAAATAAGCATCTAGAATCGTTCGAACTTAATTGCATCGTAATTTGAAAAAGATCTTGTTATTTCTGGATTCTTGTGTCAGCCATAAATGCAATTAACATATTCGTTCTGTAAGACCAACTGGATTTTGATGCATTGTCTATACTCTTTTTAATCTCACTTTCGGTATAATATTTCTTTAGCAAGCCGAGAAGCTTCGAAATTGTTTCTGTCACTTCTCTGTCTTCGTCCATATAATATGTATGATCTGTCTTGTTGAAAATCGTTTTCAAGAATTCCTTCTTATCCGCAAGAATCATTCTTTCAGCATATTCGAAAATAATATTATAAGAAGTGTTGTCATTGATATAATCTATCATTTTCCCATACTTATTATCGAGTTCCATTAGTTTAAAAGAAAATCTCATTGCATCCGTATTATAGTTTGCCAATTGTCTGGCTCGTGATAAGACCTTACTGCGCCACTTTTTCTTCTCTTCTTCGTTTTCTATCCTTGAATAAATAAAAAGGTAATCATCAAAATCAAATGTATTAGGGAAAAGGTATTTTAATACTTCTGCTAGTTTATTTTCATCCTTTTCAAGAAAAGCTATTTTTTTCATGAATTGTAAATAGAGC
>Ga0316604_10002155_pt1 | contig 15612 bp, 13 predicted proteins | sample OWC_soil_day20_C_FD_207650 | JGI IMG/M metagenome (GOLD analysis project Ga0316604, IMG submission 207650) | Wetland soil microbial communities from Old Woman Creek delta, Ohio, United States - OWC_soil_day20_CT | ecosystem: Environmental > Terrestrial > Soil > Wetlands | place: USA: Ohio... | reverse complement strand
CACTACCTAAATTTCCGGCAATTACGCGTGACTTAGCTGTCCTTTTGCCTGAGAATATTGCGGCCACCACTGTAACTGAGGCCATCATTGCCAATGCAGGGACACTACTTACCAATGTTCAATTGTTTGATGTTTATACTGGGCAGCAGGTGGAAAAGGGGGCTCGCAGTCTGGCTTTTTCACTGACTTTCCAAGCTAGTGACAGGACTCTAACTGATATTGAAATTGATGAACACTACAAAAATATAATTGTCTATTTAGAAAAAACGTTTGCAGCTAAGCTTCGAGACTAGCTAGTAAAAACATTATCTTCTAAATTTGCACTTTCAGGCGGTTTATTCCGCTTTTTCTTTTTTTATGCAGGAATTACTTTTTGACTGCTAGAATACTCACAGTAAATATATCATTTTAGGTGGACTATGTCAGAGAAAAAAAACAAGGTAACCGTTCAGATATATGGCGATAGCTATGCACTAAAAGGTAATATTGAACCAGAACGTATTATGCGCTTAGCTGCTATGCTGGATGAGCGCATGAAAAAGACGGCTAAAGCCAATCTTAGGTTATCGCCAAACAAGATAGCTGTATTGACAGCATTAAATATCGCGGATGAGTTTTTGCGATTAGAGCAAGATTACCTGGAGCTTATTGAGCTGATAAAAGAAGATAAATAATGTTTTTGTGGTCTTATCACGGTATAACACTTGGAAGTCGGGTTAATAATACTGACAGAAAAGGAGTGGTACCGTGTTTGACAATGCCTTGCTAGGCCAGGTTTTAGTACGCTTGCTGATATTATGTACCGTCGCTTTACTTGTTGTCAGATTAATGGGTAATCGTACGGTCGGTCAACTATCGCCATTTGACTTTGTTATCATGGTTGGTATTGGAGACATTATTGTTGCAGGCACTATGGATCAAAATCCTACCTTACAGTCAGGCATTGAGAGTTTACTCATATTGCTTGCTCTGCAGCAGTTGATTGGATATTTAGCCTTGAAGAATAAGACATTACGCACATGGTTTGAAGGTACACCGGTGACCTTGGTAGAAAAAGGCCGCCTTATTAAAGAAAATTTTGCTAAAACCCATTTTAACTATGATGACTTGCGCCAGGAGCTTCATAAAAAAGGCCTTGATATGTCTGACTTAAATATGATTGAGACTGCACGTTTGGAAAGTTGTGGTGAGTTTACGATGGTTCGTACATCGGAGAATGAGCCTTTGACTAAAAATGAGTTTGAAAGTTATATTAAGAGTATTTATGATAACCCGCTAAGTCTGGCTGGTGAAAAATGGACAAAGTTTGAAAAATTTATGGATGATGTTCAGTTTTTAGCTACTCACTTGCGGCAGCAGCAGGGCTTACATCCAACTGACGAGCAAACAGTGAATACTAAAGAAAAAGAGTTCCATTAACGAGAGGAAGGGATGCCCCTTCTTCTTTCTTTACTCTAAAAAGTAAGCAATATAAGGGCAACATCGACTTCCGCTTTCGCCTAAAGGCTCGGCACAAGTCGTGTTTTCTTTACGCTATATATGAGGACGGTTTTAACAGATGCGGGTACTAATGATATTTATTGATGGTATTGGGTTGGGAAGCAATAACCTTGAACGTAATCCGTTTATCCGCTTCGGATTACCTGCTTTCCAAGAGTTGTTTGCTTGTCCCTTCAGCCAAGATATTGGGCCCATTTTACGCCCAGAAAGTTGTATTGTGCCGATTGATGCTACGTTAGGGATAGACGGCCTGCCGCAAAGCGCTACAGGCCAGGCGGCACTTCTTACTGGCGTAAATACTGCCAAGATAATGGGACGGCATATTCAGGCGTTTCCTGGCCCGGAGCTATCGAAGATTATTATAGAAAATAATATTATGAAACAGCTGTTTTCATATAAAATGGCAGTAACCTCAGCTAACATGTATTCACCAGATTACTTTGAACTGGTGGCTAAACGTAAACGCCGTCATTCAGCGATTACCTTAGCAGCCTTAAGCACCGGGATGTCACTGCGGTCACTAGCGGAAATGCATAATGGTCAAGCTGTGTACCAGGATATTACCAATGAAATGTTGCCAAGCTTAGGAATAGAGCATGTTCCGCAAGTTTCACCAAGACAAGCTGCTAATAATTTGGTTAATATTTCCAGGAAATATTCTTTTACAATCTTTGAATATTTTCAGACAGATCGTGCAGGGCATAAGCAAGATTGGCAGTATGCTCATAGGATTATAAAGACACTTGATGAATTTATTGGAACAGTTTATACATTATTGCCTACTGATACTTTGCTACTGATAACAAGTGATCATGGTAATTTTGAAGATCTGAGTGTTAAGACTCATACGGTAAATAAGGTTCCGCTGATTGCGCTTGGTCAAAGAGCACAGGAAACGATAAGCGGTATTACTGACTTGACGGGTATTACACCTGCAATAGTAGAGGCTTTGGGAAAGGATGAAGTATGTGATTGAATTACTCGCGCCTGTTGGCAGTAAAGAGGCTTTGGTTGCAGCGGTAGAAAGTGGCGCAAATGCCATTTATCTTGGTGGAAGAATGTTTGGTGCCAGACATTACGCCCCGAATTTTAATGATGAGGAATTAACAGAGGCTGTACGGTTTGCCCATTTGCGTGGCGTATTGGTATTGGTTACCGTGAATACCCTTGTAGATGATAATGAATTGCCTACGTTGATTGATTATTTGCGACATTTATATGAGATAGGTGTAGACGCTATTATTGTGCAAGATTTGGCAGTTGCTGCCATCGCGAAAAAGATAGTGCCCGACTTACCTCTGCATGCCAGTACGCAGATGACGGTTCATAATTTAGAAGGGGTTACCTTTTTAGCCAGAATGGGCTTTAAGCGCGTGGTGCTGGCACGTGAGTTACCGCTCACAGATATTGAGTACATATGTAAAAATTCCCCCGTAGAAATAGAAACATTTATTCATGGTGCATTATGTATTTCATATTCAGGCCAATGTTTAATGAGCAGCATGATTGGTGGCCGCAGCGGCAATCGTGGGCGTTGTGCCCAGCCTTGTCGCTTGCCGTATACCTTGGTTGATGCTGCTGGTAATGATCTATTACGGGAAGCCGATGCCGGCGAATATTTGCTCAGTCCCAGAGATTTTAACACTATAAAAGTACTGCCTGAACTGATTAAAGCCGGTGTTTCCTCTTTTAAAATTGAGGGCCGGATGAAACGTCCGGAATATGTGGCCGTTGTTGTGGATGCGTACCGGCGAGCGCTTGACAGTTATCTGATTAATTGTGACCAATATGATGTTAAAGAGCAAGATCAAAAGGATTTAGCACAAATTTTTAACCGCGATTTTACTACCGCACACCTATATGGTAAGAACGGACGGATGATGATGAGCGACCGGCGTCCCAATAACCGCGGTGTACGGGTTGGACGGGTAATTGATTATCAGCATAACGGTAAAATAGCTGTCATAAAACTGGATGAACCACTTGTTGTAGGCGATATTATTGAATTTTGGGTTAAGGTAGGCGGTCGGGTAAATGTCACTGTTCACACGATGACTGTTGACGGTATTACAGTTACCGAAGCACAGGCTCATACCGCAGTGGCTATTCCTATCGGTTCACCAGTTCGGGTGAATGACCGGGTATTTAAAGTGTTTGATGCCAAGCTGATGGAGCGGGCCAGAGCTTACTTTAGCAGAGCGGAAGCCGTGCGGCGGATACCTGTCGATATTGCTGTAACGGTTGCAGAAGGCAAGCCGCTAGTAATTAGCATAAAAGATAGTGAGGGCTTCACTGGTCAAGCTGAAACCACGTTCATTGCAGAAAAGGCAGTGAAACGGCCGCTTACATCCGAATCGGTGGCTAAACAAATTGAACGACTAGGAACTACTATTTTTTCCCTTAATGCATTGGACTGTCAAATTGAGGGTGAAGTAATGGTGCCGGTCAGTGAAATTAATGACGCCAGACGCCGGGCAATCGAAAAAGTGGAAACAGCCCGGCTAGCTAGGTTTGTCAGAGCATCACTCCCTAAAACTAAATCGATTAGTGAGTTAGTACCGCAAGTACGAACCGTACCAAGTAGCAGCAAACCGAAACTTGTGGTAAATATTGATAGCATTGATAAAGTCAAAGCAGCCGTAGATAACGGGGCTGATATTGTTATGTTTGGTGGCGAATGTTTCGGGAAACGCTCATTATCTGACGAAGATTATCGCCAGGCAGCAGCGTATGCTCGGCAGCATGGCCGCAAGATTATCTTTAATATGCCACGCTTGGTGCAGCAAGGCCAGCTAGCTGAAGTGAAAGAGAATATCAGGCTATTTAATGAGCTTAACCCTGAGGCCATAAGTGTAGGTAATATAGGTACCATTCAACTGCTGCAAGAGCTTTCAACTGTACCCTTACACGGCGATTATCCGTTAAATATCTACAATAGCATTACGGCTAATTATTTAACGAATCTAGGGTTAACCAGCATGACACTTTCACCAGAGCTTACCTTCGGACAAGTCGAAGACTTGGCTGGTAAAAAACTGGCGCAATTGGAATGTTTAGTACATGGTCATTTGACACTGATGATTTCCGAATATTGTATGCTTGGCAGTTTTTTAGGAGGGCCTGATAGTAGGAAGTGTAATCACGCCTGTCAGCGTAATCAGTACTGGCTAAAAGATAGAAAGGATGAGCTATTTCCGATAGCTACCGATCAATTTTGCCGTATGCATGTTTTAAATGGTAAGGAATTGTCTATGCTGCCGCATGTGCCTAGACTCATGCGCACCGGTATTAGCCGACTCCGGTTTGAGGCTAAATATAGTTCGCTTAAAGAAGTTGCCAGGATTACAGGCCTATATCGTGCGCTAATTGACTTGGGCGAAAATCATCCGCTGCTTATGGAAGATAAAATTGCTAGTGCCGAGCATGACAATATCACCCGGGGACATTATTTCCGAGGGATATTATAGTTGGTTAGAGGAGAATTTATATGGAAGCAGCCGTATTGTCAACATTAGAATATAATAAAATCCGGGATATGCTTGCTGAACGTGCGGGTTCGATCATGGCACGGGAACTTGCTCAAGAACTGGTGCCAGTGAAAGATGCAGTGCAAGTGCAAGAGCGTCTTGCTGAAACAGCCGAAGCACGCGAGATTATGAACAATGTTCCCACAATACCACTAGGCGGTATTCGTGATGTGCGGGCGACTATAAAAAGAGCGGAGCTTGGTGCTATTTTAGAGCCGCATGAACTGTTAGCTATAGGCAGTACGCTGTATGCCGCCAGACGGATAAAAGGTTTTTTTGCTGACCTGCCTGTGGAAACGCCACTTTTGAGTTTGCAGGCCAATCAAATCAGTGTTTTACGAAACATTGAAACCATAATTGAGGCTACGGTTACCGAACAAGGTTTGATTCGCGATGATGCCAGCAGTGAACTTCTGAAGTTGCGACGAGAAGTTAAGCAAGCACAAAGCCGGGTAAAAGAAAAATTAGATAGTATTTTGCGGTCAAGTGAGTATCAGAAGTATTTTCAGGATGCGTTAGTCACCATGCGTGGTGACAGGTACGTTATTCCTATTAAACACGAATTCCGCAATAATTTTCCTGGTATTGTCCATGATCAATCATCCAGTGGCGCTACCTTGTTTATTGAGCCTATTGCTATCGTTAATTTAAACAATGATATAAAACAACTGCTAGCGGCTGAAAAGAATGAAATTGAACGGATCTTAACGGTAGTAACTGGACAAATAGCCAAAGTTGCCGACAGCCTGGAAGAAAATCTTGCGATTTTAGCTCACCTGGACTTTGTTTTTGCTAAAGCTAAGCTGAGTATTGACATGCGAGCCATTCAACCAATAATTAATCAGCAGGGCTATGTTAATCTCATACAGGCTAGACATCCTTTGATAGCGGCTGAGCATGTGGTTCCCATTGACGTACAGCTTGGACGACATTTTACTACCTTACTTATTACCGGCCCTAACACTGGTGGTAAAACAGTAACACTTAAAACAGTAGGTTTATTCGCGTTGATGACGCAAGCTGGCTTGTTTGTTCCGGCTGCACCTGATTCTGAGATGCCGATTATCGGGAATATATTTGCCGATATTGGTGATGAACAGAGTATTGAGCAAAGTTTGAGCACATTTTCCGGACATATGACCAATTTGGTGGGGATACTAAATAAGATAAGCGCTGATGATTTAGTACTGATTGATGAAATTGGTGCCGGAACTGATCCAAGCGAGGGTGCGGCTCTGGCTATGTCCATTTTGGAATATATCCATAGGATTGGTGCTAAAACCATTGCAACTACCCATTATAGCGAGTTAAAAACATTTGCTTATACCAGACAGGGAATAGAAAATGCCAGTGTAGAGTTTGATATACAAACCTTGCGGCCAACATATCGACTGCTGATTGGCATACCTGGCAGCAGTAATGCCTTTGCCATTAGTCAACGTCTGGGGCTGTCAGACAAAATTATCGCCCGCGCTAAAGAGTTAATTCATAAAGAACATACTGATTTTGAAACCGTTCTCCAGGCTCTGGAAGAACAGAAAAAGTCATATAACGCAAGAATGGATGAATTAACCCGTTTGGAACAGGAAATGGGCAAAGTAAAAGAGAAAGTAGCTGCCAGGGAACGGGCTATTGCTGAAAAAAAGAATACCATATTAGGTAAGGCGCAGGAAGAAGCTGCTGCCGTCATTCGCCAGGCCAGGCGCAGTGCTGAAGAAATAATTGGCGAATTAAAAGCACAGTTTTCGGAGCACAGCGGCCGGGATAGGCAGCATGCGATTGAGAATGCTCGCCGGAAGCTGCGGTCAAGCAGTACGGAAGTTGATGGATTTATTATAGAAGGCCAAGAACAGGCAGCTGAATTGTCAGCAGAAGCAATTCAGCCGGGAATGAATGTTTATGTTGCGACAGTAAAACAAAAAGGCGAAGTGCTAGCCGTAAATGGCACAACCGTAACAGTACAACTGGGAATTTTGAAAATGACAGTAGCAGCAGCTGCCTGCCGATTACTGTCTGAATCAGGTAAACTTAAAGAACAGCCAACAACTAAACACATCAACATAACTATGGGAAATTCGGCAGCAAGACAAATTGATATTCGCGGCATGACAATTGAGGAAGCAGAAACAATACTAGATAAATACATTGACGATGCAATATTATCAGGGTTAAATGAGGTACTTATCATTCATGGTAAAGGCACAGGTGCTTTGCGTAAAGGGGTAACAAACTATCTAGAAAATCATTCGCATATTAAAGGAATTCGTATCGCCGATCTTAATGAAGGCGGCACAGGCGCTACGTTAGCTAGATTGGCTTAGTAGAGAAGTGACAGGTAAGTTGCTTTTTTGTCCAGATGGAAAGTATGACTTTCCCTGAATAGAACGACTAAGGCTTCTGCCGGCGTCCTAAAGGACTTGGCACAAGCCAAGTCGTATCTTATAAGATAAGAAAATATAAGTTTTTGAGAGTCATGGCGGTCTTATAAAACAAGGGTGTCAAATACGAAACCCGGAACAGATGGCTGTACTGTTTGCGTCCAGTAACCCTCATAACTCCCGTAACCCCTCGGCCTTTGTCGGAAAAAGCGTTCCGTAGGAGAAAAGCCGGGCGGTATTCCGTAAAAAAATCCGTACTGTCTGAGCGTAGCGAGTTTACGGATTTTAGGAATACCGCCTGGCTTTTCTCCTTTTGGAGGCTTGGGGCCTAGACCTTTTGTTACTTTTGGGGCAATGCCAAAAGTAAAAGGCCCTCACCTTGTATTCGATTGATCAAATATCTGATGTGTGCAAATCCAAAGAACTAGCCAAAAGCCAAGCCCATCCTATTTTAAGGACTGTTACCGCAAAGTATTCAAAGTACGCAAAAGAATAACGGTATCGTGGACTAGAGCATTACTATTTTTTGGCTGAAGATTAAAAGGCCACGCTAGCGGTTTTCTTATTATGCTTATAAGAGTTTAAACAAAAAGCAAGGATTCCACAGTGGATCCTTGTTTTTTGTTTAAAAATTATTTTTCCAGTTTAAATATCGTCCATAGTTTTTTTCTTCCGATTCTTCGCTGTCTTCACGTGGCTGAGATGGCGGTTGTTTCTTTAATGGCGATTGTGGTACAACATTTGTTGGTGGGGGAGGTTCAGCTTCTGGTGGCTCCGTAGGAGTTTTCGTGTGGGGTTCGGTTTTAGTTTCCGATTCCCCTTTTTCAGGCGGCGGACTACCACCACCAAGACCACCGAGATTGTTTAGTAAGCCCATCACAGTTCCGATAGTGCTGGGATTAAGCTTTGATTTAAGTTGAGGATTATTTAAGAGCGGTAGCAGAGACATCAAGGTATCAGGAGAGAAACTGCTACCATCGCCGCCTTTGGTTAAGTCACCTAGAAGTTTATGTAGAGGATTACTGTTTGTTACCGGTTTGGCTTGTTGTGTCTCTCTGCTAGCGTGATTACGGTTCATTATCGAAAATAGGCATAACAGTGATACCATAGTTATGATATTGTCCAGTCCGGCACCAGTAGTAATACTAGTGTCAAGCATTCGGGTTATTGAACTCAGTAGTGACGAAGACCCGGTATTATCGGTGTCATTCGACATAAAACCTCCTCCTTAAAAAACGCCAGGAATTTTAGGCAGATTTAAATCAGTGGCAAGTTTGCCCATTGCGCCTTGATTTAAATCACGAGATTTTGCTAAAGCATTATTTATGGTAGCTAGTAATAAGTCTTGTAGTAGAGCGGCATTATCTGCAGTTAGATATTTGCTATTTAGTTGAATAGCAATAAGTTCTTGTTGTCCATTAGCGATTATCTTAATAACATCGCCACTGGACACCTCGATTCTTTCTCGTTTGAGTTGTTCCTGTACAGAATCAACATTTTGTTGAACCTTTTTTACCATTTCCATAATATTACCAAACTGTTCAAACACTGTTATGCACCTCCTATATTTCTTTACTAAGTTATTCAATTGCACAAAATTTGTGAGTGTCCAAACAGGCATTAGAGAGCAAATCTCGATGTATTTCATATATTGGAGTAGAAAAATGTTTTTTTGAAAGGTGATGAACATATGCGTGCGCGGAAATATCACCAAAACATCGGGAAATCTTTTATAGAAAAACCAGTACCTGTTGTGAATCAAGAGATAGAAGTGGAAGAACCTATAATCGAAAAAACACCTGCAGCTCTGTCTACAAATGATTCGCAGAAAATGAGCTCACGAGGGCCTGGTGCATTATTAAGAAAAATAATGAAAAATCCTAATCTAAATGTTCAGCTTATGGTAATCGTTTTAACATTAGCATCAGATAACTTTCCAATGGACAGAGGAATTACTTCGATGTCATCAACTGTCGATAAAATTCGCAATGTTACCGACGTCATAAATAATACTATGCAGTCGGTCAAAGTAGCGACTGATGCGCCTAAACAAATTAGAAGGCTATTTGAAACAAGAGAATCGTAGCAAGTAAAATGTCCGTTTAGGCCAGTAACATTTTTCTTATAAAATGTATATATTGTAGTAGAAGGGCGGCCGTACTTCGCCCTCATTAATGATAAGTAAGGAGGTAGTTTAAATGTCTCGTTGTGGATTTGGCGGTCATGGATTTGGTGGTATTTGGATTATCATCATTATTCTGCTACTGTTCTTCTTCGAAGGTGATGACACTACTCTATAATTTTTCTACTTACATCTTCTAGGGACACGCTGCGAGGTGTGTTTCTAGCTACTGGATACTGCTATTTAAGGTAAGAATTAAGACATTATTGTTGGCTCCCAAGGCGAGTGACCAATAAAACACAAAGTTCATATATTGCAGTAAAGAGAAGAGTCTCTTTAACTAGGATGAAAGGGGGAATACAAATGCCTCGAGGATTTGGCGGTTGTGGTGGATTTGGTAGCAGTTGGATAATTATAATTATCATCATCATTTTACTATTCTGGCTGGGTGAAGAGGATTCTGGGATTAGTGGTTAATAAAACTATGGTAATGTATATGCGTAAATAGAAAAAAACACGCGTAATTTACGCGTGTTTTTTTTAATTCTTTTTCGTAGCATCATTAGGTTTAGGTGGAGGTGGGGGTGCTATTGTAGTATTATCGCCTCTTGCGGGCGGTGGTGGCAAAGTTTGCTCACCAGCAGCAGTGCTGTCAGTATTAGTATTCTTACCATCTTTACCTTTGCCATCTTTATTTTCCTTACTATCTTTTGTCGCAGGAACCGTTGACACTTTAGTAGGCTGAGTACCTTCAACGAAAATCTCACTGCGGCCATCCTTGTTATTAGGATCATTTACAAGCAGACCGTCTTTATCGGAGACTCTGGCACCGACAATACCGGACGGCCTAACAAAATCACGAGCTACATATTTGTCAGCAACACCACTCATAAAGCTCTTCCATATACTAGCAGGAACTGTACCGCCAGTAACGCCGTTTAAATATTCCGGATTATCGCAACCCATCCAGACAGCAGCCACTAAATCAGGAGTAAAGCCAACAAACCAGGCATCTTTATAATCACTAGTGGTGCCTGTTTTACCAGCAGCTGGGCGTCCAAAGTACGCGCCGGTACCTGTACCGTTGTTAATAACCCCCTTCATCATATCTGTGAGCAGGAATGCACTACGTTCATTGACAACTACTTTTTCCTTAGGAATATATTCCTCGATTACTTTACCATTGCGATTAACAACTTTAACAATGGCTGTAGGCTCAACACGAACACCATTATTTGCCAGTACCCCATAGGCGCTGGCAAGCTCCATAGGGGTAACTCCTCTGGTAAGACCACCTAATGACATGGCCAAATTGCGATCATTCGTATCACCAGTAAGTACCAGCGTAGAAATGCCCATCTGCTGAGCATAGTATAACGTTTTATCAATACCGGCTTGTTGTGCCAGTTTGACAGTAACTACATTCAACGACTGTTCAAGCGCAGTTCGCAGTGTTACCGAACCCCGAAAACTCCGATCATAATTTACCGGCGACCAACTGCCAAAACTAACAGGGCTATCATCAATAACACTGGCTGGAGTAAACCCACTTTCAATAGCTGCTAAATAAACAAAGGGTTTAAACGCAGAACCTGGCTGGCGTTCTGCTAAAACGGCCCGGTTAAACTGGTCATTCCCGCGGCCACCGACCATTGCTTTTATATGACCAGTGTGTGGCTCAATGGCGACAAGAGCTCCTTGCGGTTGTTTAATACCATTATTATCGGTGTGAAGCGTTGGGAGCTTATTCATGGCCTGTTCTGCTTTGCTTTGCATGTCAAGATCTAATGTTGTATATACTTTAAGACCATCTTTATATACGGCATCAGCACCATATTTGTCGATAAGAAGTTGTATTACATAATCAGTAAAATAAGAAGCGGGTGTAGTAGTGGATGTTTGGCGGGCGGCTAGTTTAATTTCAGTAGTTCTTGCTTTAGCAGCCGAAAGTGAATCAATATAGCCATATTTAACCATTTGTTCCAGCACAATAACTTGACGTTCTTTAGCCGCTTTTAAATTACTTGTGGGAGAATAATAGTTTGGACTTTTTGGTATACCCGCAATCATGGCACATTCGGCTAAGTTTAAATCTTCGACATTTTTCCCAAAGTATATTTGTGCTGCTGTCTGAACCCCATATGCGCCTTGCCCAAAATAAATGTGGTTCATATACATTTCAAGTATTTCGTCTTTGCTATATTGCCGTTCAATTTGCAAAGATAAAAAAGCTTCCTGAATTTTACGCTTAATCGTTTGGTCCTGAGAAAGTAAGGCATTTCTAGCTAATTGCTGTGTTATAGTACTGCCACCTTCAGAGATGCCCCTGTCTGTCACATTAGACCAGACCGCACGCAAAATACCACGAGGATCAATACCACTATGTTGATAAAAACGGGCATCTTCAGCAGCAATAAAAGCATGTTGAAGGTTTTTTGGTACTTTATTGATAGATGCCGGTAAACGATTTTCAACAGAGTGAATGGTGGTAATCAATTTCCCATTAGCGTCAAAAATTTGAGAAGAAACAGCAGGGCGTATGTCGCCACTTAAGCTGGGCATGGTATGAATACTGGCGGTTAAAAACCCCAATCCGGCTCCCATCAACATAACCATGAACACGAGAGTAACAATAATCGTAAATCTTCGTGAAGTTTTCTTGGGACGTTGTCGATTACTCTCTTTGTTTTCATTATTTTTATCTTGCATACTTTCATCCCCTTACAGATTAAATCATAATGACACTTATAATTTTTTTGATCAGATTTAAAGGATTTGATTCGCTAACCATTATATCATAAAAAAACTAAGGATAGGTATTTCTTTGTCAACAGTTTGCAATATTAAATTTGGTATGTTATAATGCAGCTAAAAATGGTAATATTTTCTAATAGCCTTGAGTTATGTCTTTATTTACTGACATAGCCTAGCTGAAATTGACAATGTAGACGTATATATATTAAAATAGTACATTATATACGAAATTGTATAAATGGGAAGAGTATTGCGGGTTTACTCCCGTCCCCAGACTAGGGACGGTTTTATTATCTCTATGTACCAGTGCTTGAACCCGGTCAATGAGGAGGATTTAACAATGTCTGTATTAGATGTTCTCAAAGAACGAGGATTTATTCAACAATTAACGCATGAAGAAGAAATTGCGGAGTTGCTTGATAAGGAAAAAATTACGTTTTACATCGGTTTTGACCCCACTGCTGATAGCCTGCATGTCGGGCATTTCTTAGGCATGATGGTAATGGCTCATATGCAGCAGGCCGGACACCGTCCTATTTGCCTGATAGGTGGTGGGACAGCCATGGTAGGAGATCCCTCAGGTAAAGCGGACATGCGGAAAATGTTGACCGCAGAAATTATCAACCATAACGGCGAGCGATTTAAAAGACAAATGCAGCGGTTTATTGACTTTTCCGATGGCAAAGCATTGATGCTGAATAATGCTGACTGGCTATTAAAACTTAATTATATAGAGTTTCTGCGAGATATCGGCGTGCACTTCTCCGTTAATCGAATGTTAACTGCTGAATGCTTCAAACAGCGGCTGGAAAAGGGCTTGTCATTCCTAGAATTTAACTATATGCTGATGCAAAGCTATGATTTTCTGGAACTTAATCGTCAATGCAACTGTATCATGCAGATGGGCGGTGACGACCAGTGGTCCAACATCTTGTACGGTGCAGACCTTATCAGACGTAAGGAAGCCAAACCAGCCTATGGGCTGACCTATACTTTATTGACCACCAGTGATGGGCGAAAGATGGGTAAGACCGAAAAGGGAGCCTTGTGGTTAGATGCTGAAAAGACTTCTCCCTATGATTTTTACCAATACTGGCGCAATATTGCTGATGCTGATGTAGAAAAATGTTTGGCCCTGCTAACTTTTTTACCGATGGAAGAAGTTCGGCGACTGGGTGCTCTTAAAGATAAAGAAATTAATATCGCGAAGAAGACACTGGCTTTTGAGGTGACTAAATTAATTCATGGTCAGGATGAAGCCGAGAAGGCTGAGCAGGCTGCAAAAGCATTGTTTGGCGGAACTGGAAAATTGGATAATGTTCCAACGATATCGATAACTACTGATATGCTGGACACAAAACTGCTGGATGTTCTTGCTAGCACAGGGATTTTTTCGTCCAAAGGCGAAGGACGACGACTAATTCAGCAAGGTGGTCTCTATATTGGTGATACCACGGTATCTGATCCGGACTTTCTCTTAACAGCTAATCTATTCGAAAATAATAATCTACTTATTCGTAAAGGTAAAAAGAATTATCACCGTATTATCCTAAAATAAAAATTGGGTCGCACCTGCGACCCAATTTTTTATTTTTACTGATTTTCTTCCAAATGCTCTTTAGTATCTTGAATAGTGGCGCCATCGACAGGAACCATCTGAGATTCGGCCATGGCTACTAATTTTTTGACCATTTGTCCACCAATCTGACCGCCCATTCGCCCGCCGATTTTACCGACTTCTTTGGTTGTCATGTTTTCCCAACCGACATTCTCAATTTTTTCTTTGAGACCCAATTCTTCAGCAACTTCCAGTTTCTTTTCGTCAAGAATACGTTCATAATTATCCTCGGTTATTTCTGTGTTCATTTCCTGACCAAGAGTCTCATTGGCAACACGTAATTTCAGTTTTTCTAAGCCATCCATATACGAATCACCTCACCTTTTTTTGTAGCATTCCCACCAATTTAAATTATAATGAATGTATATATTTAGTAACCAATACCCATCTTTCGCCATATATATAATCAACTAGAGAAAGAGTAGTCAGGAGGAGGGGGAGAAATGCGGTTTTCTGTACGACGCAGACGCGTAATACCACTCTTTCCATTAGTAGCAGCTATTTTGATAATTTTAATGGTGTTCTTTTTCTGGAGGGTGGAAACCCATTTAAAACCAACTCTCATGGCCATTGCGGAAACAAGAGCAACTCGTATAGCAACCCAAGCCATTAACAATGTTATTAATAATAGAGTAAGTCTTGATGTGGATCCTAAAACATTAGTGAATGTTACATTAGATGAACATGGGCGAGTGGTGCTTATTCAACCTAATACTATGGAATTTAACCGATTAGCCGCAGACACTACCATGAAAGTACAGGATGCATTGGAAGCGATAACTGAAGAAAAAATCAATATTCCTATTGGTCAAGTATTAGGCAGTCAGATGTTAGCCAGTATGGGGCCTAAAATCACAGTTACTATTATCCCTGTAGGTACAGTCCAGGTTAAAGTAGTTGATAAGTTTGAACAAGCTGGTATTAATCAGACAAGGCATATGGTTTACTTGGCTGCTACTACACAAATTCGGATTGTAGTCCCGTTAGTAAGTCAAAGTGTTAGCGTCAATACGCAGGTTCCTATCGCAGAATACGTTGTAGTTGGTGAAGTGCCTAATACGTATGTTCAATTTCCATTCCCACTTGATAGTGACTTGCTAAATGGAAATAATGCTGGTAGCAGTAATGGCAGTCCTAAAAATTAATGTTGTTCTATCAGAACAGCATTGCATAGAACCTGTTGACACCGTAGGTGCAACGTGATATCATATATAAATGTTGCCGCTGTGATGAAAGTAATAAAAAGTGGCCGACAATAGTGCAGCCGTGCACGACGTTCCCTGAAAACTGAACAATGTAAGTAATGCATCATAAAAGCCAGATGTGCGGTTGTATGTCGCTTGCGACATACAACACCAAAAACAATTTCTTAAGCAGACACACGAAGTCTATGATTTCGATGTGGTCGCTTAGTTAGATGCTTGCATCTAACATCAATTAATCATTTGAGCCAACAAATGGCTTCATATAATATGTAGTCACACTGTGACTTCGAACTTGTGCCTGGTGCGTCTGTTAATGTAGTTTGTCTACTTTAATTAAGATAGCTAATGGTATTTAAGTTTGTAAGTTCATAGATGGCATACCTTTATTGGAGAGTTTGATCCTGGCTCAGGACGAACGCTGGCGGCGTGCCTAACACATGCAAGTCGAACGGAGTATCCAGCAATGGATGCTTAGTGGCGAACGGGTGAGTAACGCGTAGACAACCTG
>Ga0316604_10002154_pt1 | contig 15615 bp, 13 predicted proteins | sample OWC_soil_day20_C_FD_207650 | JGI IMG/M metagenome (GOLD analysis project Ga0316604, IMG submission 207650) | Wetland soil microbial communities from Old Woman Creek delta, Ohio, United States - OWC_soil_day20_CT | ecosystem: Environmental > Terrestrial > Soil > Wetlands | place: USA: Ohio... | reverse complement strand
TGCACTGGCGTCAATTGACACAGGCGTGCCGTTGGTGAGGTCAACACCCGTCACCTGGAAATACACTGAGGACTGACCCGCAGGAATTGTCACCGTAGCCGGCACGCTCGCCTTGCTCGCATCGCTGCTCGTCAGACTGACCGTCAGGGCCTGATTAGGCGAGTAAGCAACTCCGTCTGTCTGACGATAGACATACACCTCGTAGGCGTAAGTATTGAGCCCCTTACCCACGATCCGCGTCGTTTGCGAGAACTTCAACTCCGGTTTGCTGCTAACCGTCACCGGCACACTAGCTGAATTCAGGCCGGCCGCGCTGGCCACCAAGGTGGTCGCGCCTTTGGCTACGCCGGTCACGCTGAAGCTCACGACGCCACTAGAGGTCTGCCCTTCGGCAATTGTGATACTGGAGGGCGAGACGGTTGCCTTGCTTACATCGGCCGTAACCAGATCAATCCCCACTCCGCCAGCAGGTGCGGGCCTGGAGATCCGGACAATATAGGGCAGACTAATCTCTTCCGGCATGCTAATCGAGGTGATAGCAGCACTATTGGCGGAATCGCCAAGGCTGATGGTGACAGCCTCAACCGTTGCTGGCATGTTTGCTGAAAGATAACCCGTGGCGGAGGCCTTGATTGTGCTGCTGCCAGCAGCAATACCGCTAAGAACAAAGTTGGCCTTGGTTTGCCCAGCAGGAACAGTAATCGAAGCGGGCACGCTAGCCACACCAGAAGCACCGCTTTCCAGAGCGACCACCAAGCCACCAGCAGGCGCAGGATCAGACAGATTCAGCGGAATGGAACGGCTAAGCCCCGGAGCAACCAAAGCACCAGCGGGCAGTTCGAGTGATACAGGGCGCACAGTGATGTTTGCTGCCCCAACAACGAATTCGTCTGCCTGTGCCTGAATCGATGCGGAACCAATTGCCAAGGTCGACACGGAGAAGGTCGCAGACTTGGTGCCAGCAGGAATCGTGACGCTGGCAGGCAGCGTTGCCACGCTGGTGTTATTGCTAGAAAGATTGACAGTCAGCCCGGAAGCTCCCGCTGCGACGGTAGATTGCAGGGTGAGTCCGGCACTGCGGCCCACACCCAGCGTCAAGGCTGCGGGCGTCAAGCTAAGCGTAGGCGGCGGCACAACCAGTACCGTGGACTGAGCGCTGACCAGACCCATTTTGCTGGCGGTCAGTACGGTGCTACCCAGATCAAACGCGGATAGCTGGAAGCTGGCGCTGCTGGCGCCTTCGGGCACGAGCACGCTCGCTGGGACGCCGGCCACGGACGGGACACTGGAAACGAGATTGACGGGCACACCACCGGCTGCCGCTACATAGGGCAGCGTCAGCGTGAAGGTTTTGCTGAAGCCTTTGGCGACAGTCTGGCTCGCGGGGCTCAACACTAGTTGCGCCGGAACGACAGGCAGCGTCAGCTCATTGGAGTTCAGGAACTGGCCTACATTAAGCGGATCAGGACTGCGCAAGCGGACGGATAGATTGCCTGCATTCGTCTGATTGTCGACGGTGGCGTTCAACTGGGTGCTGCTCTGGTATTGGGTTGCAACGGCAGAGCCATTGATCAACGCGATGGTCTGGCGGGTGAAATTACGGCCACTGACAGCCAGATTAACCACGCCCTGCCCTACATAAAGCGAGGTCGGGTTCAGGGTGCTCATCGTAGGCTGTGCCTGAACAACCGTAATAGCATTCGGGACACGCACCCACCCAGCATTCGTGAGCAAATTCAGCGCAGTCAGGCCTATCGGAGTGAGTGCATCAGCGGTCACAGACAGGCCGGCCTGAGTACTCGTGCCACCAGAAAGCACTTGTGCCACCAAACCGGTGGTTTCGAATCGGGCGTCTGTCAATCCATCAAGTCGAGAACCACTCAGACTGATCGTTGCTGAATCACCTTGCTGAATAAGCGTTTGAGAAAGGTTGCTGACTACAGGCGAAACACCCACCGACACATTACCTGTGGACACTACATAGGGAATGCCACGCAACCCCCATTTGACACTACCGCTGATATCGCCAGCAGGCACAGAAATCCCGTTCAGGGTATTGCCGCTGGCACGGTTACCTGCGCCGGATAGCGAGGCGCCAAGATCAACCGTGATCGCGGCACCTAAGTTGTTTCTAATATCCAGGTTATTGAAAACCGGAGCTGCTGATTTGACCTGCAGGCCCTTACCATGTTCAAACACCACATAGTCAAGCTGCGTATTAACCGTACCTGCATTGAAAACCCATTGATCCCAATCGCCCGGTACACCGGTAGAACCTTGACGAAGCTTGTCAGACAAAACCCGGATCGGATTCGCTGCGGTACCGGACGCGCGCAACGAGCCCGTCTGCAAAGTCAGCTTGGCATTATTGGCCATATAGACCGTAACACCAGGATCTATGGTGAGCACGGCACCATTTTGTAGCACTACATCACCAGACAACACATATGGAGAAGCAGCGACAAGCCAATGGGTGTTGACCATGATTGAGCCAGAAACCTGTGTCTGCGCCTGAACAAAGGAAGAGCCCAAAGCTCCACCAAGGACGAATAGGAGCGACAAGAACAGCCAAGAAATTCGCTTAAACTTGACATACAACCACAGGTAAATTTTCAAGAACATTGCCCAATCCAGTAAGTGACGTTGTTGCAGAAAAATCAACACGCATACGTCATACACCTATGCTTTAAAACGATCAAAACCCGCATTCAAACTAGAACAAAAACACAAAACCATCATTCCAAAAAAACCATTTGCATAAATATGTATGACAATCGTCATTCTTACAAAGACTAACATACGTTTGCTAAAATTTAATTTTTTTAAGACAACAACAACAACAACGTATTGACCCACATCAAAACCCAAAATTCCGCAAATAATTCGATATTCACGTTTTTGACATTTCCACCATGGATCTTATGAAAAATCCCATTTACGCTCCACCATCATGACTAATAGGATGTGTCTACGCGTATGCGATCTAGCGGTTGCGTTTGAACACCGATACGCACAAGGCATGACTACGCAATGCATGAGCCCAATCGGCAAGAATCCGGTCAACGACAAACCAGCCAGCGAACCTTCACATGAACCCGGTCATAGCCGATTTGGGCCTGCAGGCGATGTATCTGTGTCTCCAGTATTTATATCCATGACAACAGTTTCAATCCCTGCCCGACGTTCAAGAGCTAGCAGTCCGGAAATGGTCACAGACTCTCCTGACAGCAGCTTTCTCACATCCGAACTCATTCCATATCACTAACCCATATGCAGCCTTGGACGACGACTTCGCTGCTACTATGTTCGAGTCGCATATGCGCCTAGGTGAGCGGATCGTGACGCCTTTGTTCTGTTTGTTGTGTTGCCATCCCTAAGGGATGAACCGATGCGCAGACGACTGCGCATCGGGCGTGCGGCGAAAGGCGCGCTGACGGCTTTTTTCTGTATGTCTGGATGTTTTGCGAGGCTGATCGCCTCGCTGCCTACCACACCCCGATGAGCCTCGATTCTCAAGCCAGCTGACGAACCATGTCCTTGATGACGGTATGCAGAATTGTCCGCAGCGCCCGGGTTTCGCCGGCGAGCGTGGCCGCAAGCTCTTGCCGGGTTTGCAGCAAGATGGCATTCTCGGCTTCGATTTCGGCGTACAGCCCCTCAGCCTCTGCGAGGATGCGCCGGAGCAAGTCATCGAGCTGGCGGATGGCGGTGGCCTTGGCCAGTCCCAGTTTGGCCCCCGCGTTCAGCAGTAAATCGCGATTAATATCTGAAAAGAAACTGACGCCGAGGACGGGCCAGGCCAGTTGGGTCTGCTTCGGCCAACCTTGCCGGTCGAAGGCTGGGGTGTCGTAGCTGGCAATGCTGAGCAGGTCATAGAACGGAGCGAGTTGGATGCCTTCGTGCGAGACAAGGAAGCTCAGGTTCTTGAGGTGCGCATCGGTGTTGCCGGTCAGCACGTTGAACACAAGCCAGCCGAACAGGCGGGTGCGCGCCACAGCGGGGCTGCGACAGGCGGAGGCAAGTTCGCGCAGACGCTCAATACTGCCCTGGCTGTATTTAAAGCTGCGATCGAGCCCCAGCAACTGGCAGGCATCGATCACATGGCGACGCTGCCAACCCTGCTCCGTTTTGATGCGATCATAACGATCCACCAGATACACAGGAGAAGGCACGTAACGACGATGGACCGCAGGGACATGCAAGCCCAGCCGGTGGGCCAGGCGCATCACGAAGCACTCGTTGATCACGGAATGGCGGTAGTCGGCATCCGGATGATCGGGTTTGAGAATGTGCGTGGAGGGCGTGGCTCCTGCGGGTTCGAACAGCGCATCACCGTCCCGCACGACCGCGAGCTTGTGCTGCGCACCAGCCAGCGACATCCGCTTGATGGCTGCATGGGTCAGCGGCGCTTTGGGCAAACGCAAGATGCGCGCATGCAAATCGGCATCGCTCAGCGCCCGCAACGGTTCGGCCTCCCCAGCCGGCGCATCGGGCGGTAACAAGGTGAGCGAGCCCGCGGACTCCGCACCATACCAGGCCAGCAGACCGAAAGCATCGGCCACCTCGATTCTGGCATCACCGGCAAGCAACGCACGCTGACCTTCTTCCGGCAGCAGATTATCGAAATACCACTGCACCGGACGCACGCTGGCACCATCCAGCAAGGGCTCCGCTGAGAGCGGCAGATGAGGACTTAGCGCGTAAGCCTGAGCATGCTTGAGCCAGGCCGGGGCATAACGGAATTGCCAGAGACCGGCCAATTCTTCCAGCACACCGACTTCCTGTGCATTGACAAACGCTCGCAGACTACGTGCGTTCATGCCCTGCCCCGCTTGCCGGCTTGTTCATCTAGATAGCGGGCAACGTCTTCCGGCACATCCAGCTCCACCCGGATACCCAGCCCCTGCAGCACCTGGAAGAGCTTGCCCCACTGCACGGTTTCACCGCCGCGCTCGATCTTGCCGAGGAAATTTTCACTCACGCCGATGCTGCCTGCGGCATCATCCTGACGGATCTTCTGGGCCTTGCGGCTGGCTCTCACGACCTGACCAAGCGCTTCGACTGTTTCGACGGGTATCTTCATAAAATCCTCGCTTTCATGAGGATTTTGGCGAGACTCACCTCAAATTGCAAGAAATCCTTTAGTTCGTGAGGTTTTTGTGGTGCAGACAGTCCTCTTCAAGCAATTCCTCACGATCAAAAGGATTTTTCCTTTCCGTATAAATCCAGGGAATCAATTTCATACGGAAATTCGATCGCAAACAATCGCTTGCCGATTCAACACAAAACCACGAGTCGCCTGTGCGACTCGGCGAGCGGATCGTGACGCCTTTGTCCTGTTTGTTGTGTTGCCCATCCCTGCGGGATGAGCCGATGCGCAGTCGGCTGCGCATCGGGCGGGCGGCAAAGGCGTGCTGACGGCTTTGTTCTGTTTGTCCGGATGTTCTGCGAGGCTGATCGCCTCGCTGAATGGCTAAGCCACGTTTCCATCTGATACTTCCGGCAGTTGCCGGTAATCACCAGACACGCAAATCGCTTAGCGATCAATTCGGCTACAAATCAGCTCGCGAACGCTCATCAGCCCTTCCTTCTTGTTGTATTCGTGCCAGACCGTACCGACAGCCTGCTTGCGTAAATCACCCGGCGATTCAAATCGCAGCACGGCCCCTGCTCGCTCCAGTTCAGGCAAAACTTTGTCGAGCGCATGCGAAAAGCGGTAAGTACGACGATGGATCTCACGCCGGCCCACTCGATCAATCACGATGTTGGACGACACCAGCGTAATACCAGCAGCAACCTTCATCGACGGCTCCGGCGCAGCACAATCGGTCAGCAACTTCACAACGCCAACCGAAGCCGATTTCTTAGATTTGTTCAAGACGGTCGTCAGCGGGCTCTGAGCTATTGCCGATGCCACCATCACGACCAATCCGACCGTCAGACAGATGTTCATCCCTACACGCATGCATCCGGCCACAGCTCAATCCCCTTGTCGAACCAATCTCTATACTCGCAGCGCCTCAGGCATGAGCACCGAAACCAGGATTTGCTCGCCCAAAAACATGCTTTAGACATACACCTACCGTATCAAAGCACTAACCTAACCACGGCATAAGCAGCGCTTGTAAGGGGTGTAAGCAAGGGTTCCGCGTGAATCAGCCAGCGAATACTCATCGCCCCTGCCACCCCGTGCTCGTTACCAATCCATTGCAGCATGGTCGTGAAGAACGGCGTACTGGAAACTATGTTGGTTGAGGTAAGAGGCAGGAGTCCAAAGGCAAGGCACATCGCGCCCTTGAGGATGTAGGCTCGCATTCCTTGAACATTGAGCGCCCAGCAGATCCAAGTCAGCAGGTTCAAAAATCCAAAAAACAACGAGAACGCCAGGGCGACAGGTGGAACGATCACCGCCTTTAGCGCCTGATCCTGCACAGCTCGGTCAGACACGCTGTTGAGCTTATCGCGAACCAAGGCACGAACAGCAGGCTGATACACGGTCCGGAAAAAAGCCGATGCATCCATATTGGGATGAATCACGATTTTCTGGTCAAGGTTCGGCATCCGCTGATGTACGTCCTGGTTCATCACGCGCAGAACATCCTGATGCGCCGAAAACTGCCCCCAAGACAGGCCAGGTGAAAGACTGCTGTCAAAACCAATGGTTTGGGTGATCTCTTGTCTGAATGACGCCTTAGTTGCACGGTGAACTGCATCGACGAACGCGTCACGATCGCTCAGCACGAAGGCGTCATCAACAGGCACCCCTGTCTTGTGAAGCTCTTGGACTACTCTCTGACGCACGCGCTCCGACGCCTCGTCCATCCGGATTCCGCGTTGATCCAACGAGTCCACATAGCGTGACCACGCGTCATCCTCGCTGGGAGCTTTGCTTGAGGCCTTGAGGTACTGGGAATTGTAGACATCGCGCAATTTGTTGGCTGCGGGCAGATAACTCTTGTTGTAGACCGCGTCAGCAGTGCCGATACGCTGTTCGATCTCAAGCTCTATCAGTCGCGGCAAGGCGCGCCGCAATGCCGTTGCCAGAGATTGCGCGGAGTCCCCGCCGGCCGAAAATCCGGTGAGCGGAAAAACAGCAAGGAAGGTTTTTCCTTCGGGGGTATTGAGCTGCTCTCCCGAAAACGGAAATCCTTCAAGCTCGGCATGACTCGTGCGCAAGGATTGAACGGTTACGGTGAGCAATGGCGCCAAAGTTCGTTGCGCCTGCGAAGCCCCATTAACAAGATGAGTCACCAATGCGTTTTGCACAACGAAAGCAACCGGGATACCGATCAGGCATACCCCCACAAGAGCCGGAATTCGGTGAGTGGCATTCCTGAAAAATAGCGTCCAGCAGGATAGCCCCAATCCCACCCCCGACACCGTACGACCAAACGATTCGATCCGGTCCAGTTCCACTGGGGATGCGGCACCACCAGCGGCGTCCAGCAGGCGAGCGTTGAATGCGAGTTCGAACAGGATGTAAATACCTAGGACCCAGAGCCCCAAACGATCCCGCGCGACCGGAGAAGTACGCTCAGAATTCACTTATCCACCTTGATCAGAACTTTTTTGCCGGAGCCTTCAGTGGCTTTGCCGGGTACCTGGGGAGCCAAAGGAGTGACGACACGAGGAGAATCTGCAGTTGAGCGCGGTTTCACTGCCGCTACACCGTCCTGCAGTGCCGTGGCTTGCCAGATAGCCCCCGACTTGGTGTCCTGAAAATACAGTGCTGTCGGCACAGCCGGGGCAACTGCGCCAACCAACCCTGTAGTTCTAGCGCGCCCCTGATCGGACTTGGGTAATGCAGCAAACGGGCCCATCTGCTTGATGTGAAGAAGGGGGCGGATGTTGCCACGTCGATAAGTCTCCTTGAATGCCTGAGCTTCGCCAGCGCTAGAGAACCCACCGAGGACATAAGGACGACGGTTTGTGGAAATACCGTCGACGGCAAAACAAGGAACGACGTAGAGCAGCTTGTCGGGTTGGTCGATCGCTCCGTTGCAGTAGAAAGAACCTGAATAAGGAGGGACTGCCGGCGGAAGTTGCAGAAACACAGGGAAATGTTTCTTGTCGAAATCAAAGTCTTCCAGCACAGCGCCCAGCCCGTCAGCAATAACGAGGTCTTGCGGATTCGCTTCGATGACCTTCCACAAATCGTTGAGGTAGGTCACCATGAATTCCTGCCCCTCACGACGCAGGAACTCGTTCAGCGATTCCATCTGCATGGCTTTGGCGCGAACCGAGGCCGGCAGAGCATACCTGCCGGCCTGCAGCATCGCCGGATAGCTGATCGGCTTTTTGCTCTGTACTGCATAGAGCATCGGCAAGTTGATGGCATCGAGCATGAACTCAGCTTGAGCCTGAACGCTACAAGCAAGGGCACATACCCCCATAAATACCTTTCGATAATCCACCGTTCGCAGTCTCCGCTTGCCGATCACAGTTCGATCTTCGGCTCGTAATTGATTTCTACGACCATGCCACCATCGGAATAGGCGCCGCGGGTATCAAAGGAAACGCTGCCCTGCCCCTCGTATAGCCAAACAAGGCGGCGTGCATCGGTGCCCTGGTAGAAAGGAATGATCGCCTTGCGCCAGTTGGTGATGTATTTGAGGTCTTGCGGATGGCCCAGCAGTTTCTCGACCTGATATTGGCTCATGCCGATGACGAGCTTGCTGAACTTGGCGTTGGCCGGCGGATTGCCATAAATGCAGCCTTCAAAGCTGCCGTCCTTGGATTTCATCGCCCGGCAGGGGCGCTCCGATGTAGCGCTCTTGGCGGGAGCGGACTCAGCCTGAGCCGGCTTGCCCGCAGGAGCTGGCGCCGACTCGTTGCGCAGGCCCAGCGAACTGCATGCGCTCAGAACCAGAGCGAACATCGGGATCGCGGCGTAGCGCAGAACGAAAGAAAGTAGAGGGGTTGTGCTGCGGGTTTGCATACAGGCTCCTTGTGAATAAATTGACTTGATATGTTGAATACTGTCTTTTTACATCCTGTCACAAAGCGTACGCCAGCTCAACCATATCTGCCGAGTTCAATCCGTCAGATAAGGTCATGCAATGAGCGACGATTCGCGACAGTTGGCGCAGCGCCTGGGGGCGCAGATCTCAGCGCGTCGGCGGACCTGTCAATGGAGTCAGGACCAGTTGGCGGAACAGCTGGGCGTGGCAACCGAAACGATCTCGCGCTTCGAGCGAGGTGCCACCCTGCCCTCGCTGGTCACGCTGCAGAAGCTGGCGCAGATTCTGGGATTGCGAATTTCGGATTTGCTCTCGGAGAGTTCGTCCCTGCCGGATGATCAGGCCGAGGTGCTGCTGGCGTGGTTGCGACCGCTGGGCAAGGAAGAGCGCGCCTTCGTGCTGGACCAGATCAAGCTGTCCTGCGACTTCCTGAAATCGCGCAAGGTTTGAAGCCCATCGCACCTGCTGGCCTGAACACAACGGCCGTGCAGTCGGCTGCGGCGGCCGGCGGGACAAAAGCGGCCTGACGCCTTTGTGTCTTTGTTGGCTTGTTTTTCCCGCGAATGCGGGCTCCTGAAACAACATCAGCATGCCTCCTCCCCGCCCAAAGGATTCGTCGGGATCTCTTGAGTTGAAGCTTGGCGTGCCAGCTTGCGTGTCTGCCTCGCACTTTCCCAATCAACAAAGAATCCCTCTGCACTGACCAAGCACGGTGACAAATCAGGCACACCTTTGCAAATAATGGGTATTCGCTGCCGAAACTCGTTCATCGTGGTGATATGCCATCCAGGCGCCGAGCTTGATTGACGTTTGACTTTCAGGCGCCACGACATGAACAGCTGATCAAGCGCCTCAAAGACCAGGAGCAGTGAGTCCAAGCGCCCATCAGCCAATGCGTTCGTCAGTACGTGATGTGCATGCTCCAGCACGGCAGGATCCGGTTTCAGATCGCCCGCCAACCACAGCGCGCGCGCATCCTCCTCGCGATCGAGCCGTTCGAGTCGAAGCAACCCGTCATCATTCAAGCCGACGACGCCGAAGTACGTAAACTTGTCGCGTGCGCTCATCTCCTTTGAGTTCGCTCCATAGAGAACGACTTCGCACGCATCTACATCCTCCAGCAGGACTTTTCCGGCATTTCGCAAACTACCGGGATCTCCAATCCACTTCCCGAATTTCAGTTCAGGCTTCTGACCTGTCGGCCAAGCCATGATCTTGGCTCCCCAACCACGAAATGGCCGGTATTTACCGCCGGCTCCATCAAACACAATTTCAAGCATTTTCGGCATTTAGAGCTCCTTCTGCCTAGTCAATATTTATGCAACAACACCAACACATCACGGCCGCGCAGTCGGCTGCGCGGTCCGGCGGGTCAAAAGCCGTCTGACGCCTTTGTATCTTTGTTGGCTTGTTTCCCGGCTGCCTGCGGCAGCCGGAAACCCCGAGCATTCGCTCTGTTGCAACACCTTGCTCGCGGCAATCAGGCGTTCCGTGCTTCATGATCAAGCCTGTGTGCCTGTCCATGCTCACAGCTCCACCACCAAATCAGGCTTGAAATGGCCGTTCTCGCGCATACTCTCGAAGCGCTCGTAGCCCGCCGGATTAGCCCGCACGCGGGTTCGGCACACCCGGTAATCGACAGAGGCATGGCTGTGGCCGTGAATCCACAGCGCGGGCTGGTGACGTTCGATCAGCCAGCTCAGGTCGCTCGCGAAATAAGCCGAGATCGGTTCGCGCTGGTGCGGGTCGTACGGCAATACCGATCCCGGATGCGGCGCATGGTGGGTCACCACCACCGTCGGCCCCTCGAACGGTGTTTGCAGCGCTTCATCCAACCACTCGCGTGCGCGCTCGTGCCAGCGGATCATCTCGATCGGCTCCAGACGCAGATCGCTCTCGCGGTCCATGCGAATGGCACGGAAGTCATACATACAACGCTGCTGAGCCAGCACTGCAGCGCGATCGCCCCATAGATAGCAGTCGGTCCACAGCGTGGCACCGAGAAAGCGCACGCCCCAGATGACCGCCTGACTGCATTCCAGAAAATGAAGATCCGGCCGGGCGGCTGCACGCAGTTCATCCATCAACGGCAACCAGTGATGACCATAACCTTCATGGTTCCCCGCCACGTAAATCACCTGCCGCCCCTTGAAGGCGCGACGCGCCCAGGCCATGCCGCGCACACCGGTATGGATGTCACCCGCAAGCACGACCACATCGGCCTCGACGCCACTGGGTGGAACCCACTGACTCGATTCGAGATGCAGGTCGGAGAGCACCCAGAGTTTCATGCCTCGCCTCGCTGTTCGGGCTTGTCCAACTCGGCGTACGCGGCCTTACGCTTCGCCAGATATTCGGAGAGACTCAGCGCACCCTCCGGCGTGTGCTCAGCACAACGCACCTGTTGCCAGCCACCTGCCACCACGCGGGAGCCGGACGCACCGCAGACTTCGCAGATGCGGTTTGAGCGACCCGCGATGCGCTGGATCTCGTCGAATTGCTCCTTCGTTGCGCGCTGCACGTAGAACTGCAGACTGCCGAATTTCTCCTTCACCTGACTGGCGACCACTTGCGACGCGCCGTCATTGTCGGTCATGTGCTGCAGCCGGGCACAGATCGCATCCACAACTTCAAACCAGCCATCGTCACAGCTGAAACCCCAAGCCATGCAGCTGGTCCGGATGGAAGTGTGGCGATCGGCAAAGATCTTCGGATAGCGCTGGCAGAGCAGTGCGTCGAGTTCCGGGCTCATGGTGCTTCTCCTTCTGAACGACAAATGGAATACAGGACCAGCGTGCGCTGACCGCCCGCCGCCTGAGCGAGCTGGATGGCTTCGAGCTTGAAACACGCCCCGGGCAATTCGAGCGTGACGAGCCAGTCGCTGCGATTGGGTCGGTAGCGCTGATCGTCGTCCAGCCACAGGTCCGTGATGCCAAGTGCTGCGGTGTGACGAAACAGCATGTCATCCAGCAGATACGTATCCAGATGCGGCGCAAATAGCTGCAGACGCTTGCTGCGCGGATAGATCCGGTAGTCCACAGGCAGATCCGCTGCGGCCGAAAAGCTGTGTTTGAGATTAAAACCGCCTTCCATAGCGACCTCGGCAGGCAGCGTTCCCGTCTCCAACCAGCTTTGCAGATAGGCCCAGGCTTTCTGGTCCATGCCGGTGAGCGGATCGGTGGCGAGCAGCCAGGGGCAGCCCGGTTTGAACAGACGCGGCATATCGTCGATGGCGATCCAGTCGCTGACCTCGCACCCAGCCGCATCCTCTGCAGCGTGGCGTGTCGCGTTGTCATTCAGCCAAGCTTCGATTTCATGCTGGCGCAATGCGCTAGCGAGTTGCGGCGTCACACCCAGCATCCGTTCAGCCAGTGGCCACAGAAAGCCCTGAAGTTCTTCTTCATCATGGGCATTACGCCAGGAGGACGAGACCACAATGTGGACTTCTGGATGAGGCGCGAGCACCTGTGCCAGGCGCTCGACATGCTCAAAGAGCTGGGCGTTGCGCACGGAATGGAGGACGCCATCGAAATCCAGAAAGATCAGCCGATACGGTGCTGCGCTCATGGGCGCCGCCTTTCTGCCCCACCGCTTTGAGCACGCAGTCTTTCCCGTCCACGACGTGCCCGCGCTGCAACGGTCATAGGTGGTCGGGCGCTGGCACGCTTCGGCCGGCGGCGGTTGAACTTCACAGCACTCGGTCTATCGGCTTCCGGTTTCGCCAGACTGAGCGACGCGAGTGGGTTGGTCGTCAGGCTGATCGATTGCCGGGAGACTGGCTGCCCGGGTGCTGCGTCTGAATCCTCTGCATGTTCGTCGCCTTCGTCATCGTCATCGTCATCGTCATCACCCATCATCTCGTGCCAGAGGGCAGACCCATCATTCCTGAACATGGGGCCTGAGAAAGGCACTGGCCGGCCGTCTGGCGCAGGGAGACTGGCCCAGGGATCGCCGCCCTCCATGACCGGCCAACGCGTCTGGATGAAATCGACCAAGCCCTCGGCCAGCCGACCGAGCTCGGCCTCCTCGTTGTAGGTAGTCGTGATGAGAGGCTCATTCAAGGCAGCGACGAAAGCCTCCCCGAACAGGTCTTTCGGGGTGAGTTGCAGGACTGCAATGCGCAGTTCTTCCATCTGATCGGGTGTGCAGTCCGGCTTGGCCTGGAAGTGTTTCTGCAGAGTTTCCGGGAGATCCCGCGCGATCTCGGAGCAATGCAGCCGCCAAAGCAGGCTGACCATCGGCCACCAGCCATCTTCCTGTTCCAGGCGGCGCCGGAAAGTTTCGAGCGGATCACCTCCGGCACCGAACAGCGCTGCCTCGATTAGTTCATGCATCCAGCGCCGGATGTCTTCGCGCTGTTTCTCGTAATGCGCCAGACAGGCATCGGCCACGAGTTCAATATACAAGCGGGCCAGAGGGCTCATTTCCGATTGTGAGTTTCGATATCTGTCGATCCGCTGGCGCAGACGCATCAGAAAACTGTACTTGTTGAACCCCGGAGGAAAATCAACCGATTTCCTTGAACGCATCATGGCGCCACCTCCGGATCATTCGGCCAGATGAAACCGATAGCGCGCGTCGAGCTACCGCGCCTCGCGCCACGCCCGCCTTTCAAACCGACTGCAGCGCCACGTTCAGTGTCGCCCGCCAATTTGAGGACAGCCTCCTCGAACCTCAGCCCCTCGGTCTTGCCGGTGACCGCATTCAACAACACCACCCGCAAGACTCGCTTGATTGCACGCGCACTGAAATCCTGCAAACGCTCAACATCCGCACCCGGCAATGCCGCCGGGAAGCGCTCTGCCAGCCCCATCTCCTGCGCCACCTGTTGATACAGGCGCTGAATCAGGCCGGCGTACTGCTCGCGTGACGGCAGTGCAATCTCGAAATGATGGAAACGGCTCAATAACGCGGGCTCAATTTCATCAACGTCATTGGCCGTCATTAGCCAATTCACGTGACTGGCGTCGAGCGCCAGAAAAGGCACCGAGCGGTCCCGGAAGACGCGTGCAGTGTGTGTCTCGAAGAGTTGATACAGCCCACCCACGGCATCGCGATTGCGGTCAGAGACCTTGTCGATTTCATCGAGCACGAAGATGGGGTTGGCAAACAGCCCTTCGACGACCGCCTCAAAGACCATTCCCGGCCGACTGTTACTCCAGCCTTCATCCAGCCCGCTGATTTCGAAACCACTGTTCGCCGCCGACATACTGGAAACACGCAGCGGCAGGCCCAGCGCTTTGCTCAAGGCCATCGCATAGTCGCTCTTACCGATGCCCGGCGGGCCAGAGAAGAGCAGGCGCAAAGCACAGATCGCCCTCCCCTGCTCCATCGCCAGGACCGCCTCGCCGATCACGTACTCGGTGACTTCGATGAAGTTGGGATGGCTGATCTTCAAGGCGTCGAGCGCTTCGAGCATCGCCTCGGACGGCCAGGCCCCCAGACTGCGCTCAGGCCCACGTTCGATGAGTCGCTCGATCATGAGCTTACGGCGTGAGTTCTCGCGCTTGCTGTCTTCGCCGGGGAGAGCATTAAAGCGCTCCAGACCACGGTGGTCATAAGCGATGACCTTGCCGGGGGAAGCCTGAAGCGGAACCAGTACAGCAGGTTCGACGGCAACTGCGGGGCGCATGGCTGCGACGAGCTGGCGCAACACAAGCAGCCCTGAGACTGCTGATCCATCCGAGGAAAGTTGGTCGATAGGGGTCATGCGAGCCTCACCAAAATACATAGGTTAAGTTTTTTTAACAGAACACATGTAAACTAGAACACTCCAGACGCCCATGTCAAGACATGTCGTGCTACATTCACAACACTCCACAACAGGTGTTAAGAATGGACACTGCAGACGAACTCGATCTGTCGTTGGTTGCCGAACTGCTTCGGAAACTCAAGGGGCTCACGATCGCGGAACTAGCCAGACGTGCGGACGTAAACCGTCCTGCCTTGACCATCTGGTTGGGGGGGCGCAAGAAGGTGTTGTCGCAGGAACGCCAGGATAGGGTCTGCGATCGTTTGGATTGGCGATACGGCGGTCTCGTACCGTCGCGCATTCACACTTGGGTCATCCGCGACCGGGACGACATCATTACCTTGCAGAAGGCGGTGAAGCTGATCCTTGTTCCGAACTCAGAGATCCGTATTGCCAGCGCTATTCATAACGGCGCCCGAGTCGGCAGCCTGATGTTCGTCGTGCCTCCCGAGGGCGACAGCACACTGATCAGGATCCGTCGCGATCTACCGGAGTCCTTGAACAAGGGGCTGAACCTTTGCGCACTGCTTGAAGCGCAATTGGCAGATTCGCATTACATGCGTGACGAGGAATTCGCCGAGATCTGGCAAAAAGACGAACTCCAAAAAACGCCTCGCGACTACCTCGACTGGTATCACCGGAAAGAGGAAACAGGCTTGGAAACGGCTCTCGACCGGGACGCAGACGCCTGGCGCTACCACCAGCCCCAGACAAATCCAAACGAAGAGGATGACTCGCTGACCGTCGATGTCGCGAACCTTCCCGCTTACGACCTTGATGCCTATCCCCCAATACGAGAGCTCACCGTTGCGGACCTGGAAGAAGAAGCACTCGCTCGTGAGGACTACAACTGGCGCCCGCTGATTCGCGATCTGCAAAAACTCGGCGTCAGTCCGCAAGAGG
>Ga0316604_10002153_pt1 | contig 15621 bp, 15 predicted proteins | sample OWC_soil_day20_C_FD_207650 | JGI IMG/M metagenome (GOLD analysis project Ga0316604, IMG submission 207650) | Wetland soil microbial communities from Old Woman Creek delta, Ohio, United States - OWC_soil_day20_CT | ecosystem: Environmental > Terrestrial > Soil > Wetlands | place: USA: Ohio... | reverse complement strand
AAAACCCCGCTCCTTGTATTCCATTGACTCAACGCAAGACAGTATCATCGTCCCAGCGTATTCCTCACAGGGATTTAACTCAACCGTCGATTTCATTTGTGAATCATTGGGGGGATATATCCCCGTTACTACAATAGGATTCATGGATTTGAGTACCGGATATCTGATGTGTTCAATCCAAAGGACCATGTTAGCGGTTTTTCTTATATAACTAACTTGCCGAGTTTTGCCAGGATAAAATAGTGGTCAATGCCAATACTAGACTCATAACAAAGCAAAAGGATTTATAAGAATTGCCCGGGAAGGAGGTTCGTGGAATTTTGGATTATGCTGTCAACATTATCAGTGTGATTCAGTTGTTTTTTGCCGTGGTCATTGGACTTTATTTCTGGAACCTGCTAAAATCACAACAGGGTAATAAGATGGCGGTAGAGCGCGAATCCAGAAAAGAAATGGATAAACTGCAAAAAATGCGGGAAATATCCTTAACCGAGCCATTGGCTGAAAAAACCCGCCCCACTGACTTTTCGGAAATTGTCGGTCAAGAGGAAGGGTTAAAAGCACTTCGTGCAGCTTTGTGTGGAGGTAATCCGCAACATGTGCTCATTTACGGACCACCTGGAGTAGGTAAAACAGCGGCTGCTCGCTTAATACTCAATGAGGCCAGACAAAATGGCTATTCTCCTTTTCAGATTGAGGCAAAATTCATTGAACTTGATGCAACAACAGCCCGCTTTGATGAACGGGGTATTGCCGATCCTCTCATTGGCACAGTACATGATCCTATCTACCAAGGGGCGGGTCAAATGGGGATGGCAGGTATTCCGCAGCCAAAAGCAGGGGCGGTAACAAAAGCACATGGTGGAGTGCTATTTATTGATGAAATTGGAGAACTCCACCATATCCAGATGAATAAACTATTAAAGGTGTTGGAAGACAGGAAGGTATTTCTTGACAGCTCCTATTATAATAGTGAAGATACCAACATTCCCCAGCATATTCATGACATATTCCAAAATGGTCTGCCAGCAGATTTTCGGCTTATTGGCGCTACTACCCGGACGCCACAGGATATTCCACCAGCTATACGTTCACGCTGTGTAGAGATTTTTTTTCGACCGCTTTTGCCTGATGAAATTGCTACAGTGGCTTTAACGGCAGCTAAAAAGGTTAATTATAGTCTTGATGACGGTGCCTTAGGGGTAATAAAGCGGTATGCAACTAATGGGCGAGAGGCCGTCAATATCATACAAATAGCAGTTGGGATTGTCCAAAGTACAGGCAACTCGAAGCGAACTATTACACAAGCTGATGTCGAATGGGTTATTAATTTTGGCCAATATAGTCCACGGCCTGAGAAAAAAATTCCAGTCACCCCCCAGGTTGGTGTAGCTAACGGTTTGGCGGTCTATGGTGCCAATATCGGTATGCTTATGGAACTGGAGGTAACAGCAGTTCCCAATAATTACGGTACAGGAAAACTTACTGTTACTGGTATTGTTGACGAAGAGGAATTTGGCTCGCCTGGACGTACCATGCGACGCAAAAGTATGGCGAAAGGGTCGCTGGATAATGTACTTACAGTATTAGCTAAAGAGTGTGGTATCGAGTATCATAACTATGACATACATGTTAATTTTCCGGGCGGCACTCCTGTTGATGGACCGTCGGCTGGTGTGACGGTTGCTACGGCCATTTACTCGGCTGTAACCAATATACCTATAGATAATACGGTTGCCATGACAGGTGAAATTTCTATTCGCGGATTGGTAAAGCCGGTTGGTGGAGTGAGTGCAAAGGTAGTTGCAGCCAAACAAGCGGGGGCCAAGCGTATTATCATTCCCAGTGAAAATTGGCAGGAGTTGTATAAGAATATGGATGTCGAAGTCGTTCCTGTTGAAACACTACAAGAAGTACTGAGATACGCTATGGTAAAAACCGGTGAACCTGTAAAGCTGGATGTACTGCCAGTAATGCCCAAGGTTTTGGCAGCTGCTGGCGTTGAGAAGGTGTAACTATTTAGCCGGGTTATTAAACCCGGCTGTTATTATTGGGGAATAAAAGGATTTTTTAGTAAGCACTTAGAATATTTTATATAACGGTGTTGAAACTACTGTTAATCGACTTAAATAACTGCAGGGTTACCGAAGGGAGGAAGCAATGTTGGAAGAAAAAAGGCGTACAATACCACTCTTACCGCTGAGGGGCATTTTAGTTTTTCCATATATGATTATTCATCTGGATGTGGGCCGGGAAAAATCCATCAGTGCTTTAGAAGAAGCTATGGTGCAAGACAGGCTGATTATGTTGGCTACACAAAAGGATGCTCAAAATGATACACCTCAACCCGAGGATATCTTTTCTGTGGGCACTGTTGCTGAAATCAAGCAACTATTGAAATTACCGGGAGGCACAATACGGGTACTTGTGGAAGGCCTATATCGTGGCCAAATCGAGGAGTTTATTAGCTTAGACCCCTATTACCAAGTTCAAATTCGTGAATTTGTCGAAGGTGAGGCCAAGACGCCTGAGATTGAAGCACTTACCCGTACGGCAATTAATCAATTTGAACAATGGGTTAAACTAAGTAAAAAAATACCGCCTGAGACATTGGTATCAGTAGTGGTAGTTGAGGAACCGGGTCGCTTGACAGACCTTATTGCCAGTCATTTATCACTGAAAATTGAAGATAAGCAAACTTTATTAGAGGCAGTGGGAATTGCTGCACGCCTTGAACGCTTGTGTGAAATTCTCGGGCGTGAGATGGAAATTCTTGAACTTGAGAAAAAAATTCATGTTCGGGTGCGCAAACAAATGGAGAAAACGCAAAAAGAGTATTATTTGCGGGAGCAGCTAAAAGCAATTCAGAAAGAGCTGGGTGAAAAAGACGAACGCACAGCCGAAGTGGAAGAATATCGGGAACGGGTTAAAGAACAGAATCTCCCCAAAGAAGTAGCAGAAAAAATCAACAAGGAAATTGATCGTCTGGAAAAAATGCCGCCAATGGTGGCAGAAAGCGGTGTCATTCGTACCTACTTGGATTGGTTGTTGGCACTTCCGTGGAACACCGAAACAGATGACCGTTTGGATATCACTGTTGCTGAAGAGATCCTTAATGAAGATCACTATGGTTTGGAAAAAGTTAAAGAGCGAATTTTAGAATATTTGTCAATCCGGAAACTTACTGACAAGATGAAAGGCCCTATTCTTTGTCTTGTTGGACCGCCTGGTGTTGGGAAAACCTCGTTAGCCCGCTCAATCGCCAGGGCTATGGAGCGTAAATTTGTCCGTATTTCCTTAGGCGGAGTTCGTGACGAAGCTGAAATCAGAGGTCATCGCCGTACTTATGTCGGTGCATTACCAGGACGTATTATTCAAGGTATGCGTACTGTGGGCTCGAAGAACCCTGTTTTTCTCATGGATGAGATTGATAAAATGAGCGCTGATTTTCGCGGTGATCCGTCTGCTGCTTTGCTGGAAGTACTTGATCCTGAACAAAATAACACGTTTAGTGATCATTATATCGAATTACCCTATGATTTATCACGGGTATTATGGGTAGTTACTGCTAATGGAATGCATAATATTCCACGACCACTATTGGATCGCATGGAAGTTATTTCAATTGCCGGCTATACTGAGGAAGAAAAAGCGGAAATTGCTAAACGGTATTTAATTCCTAAGCAAACAACAGATCATGGTTTGGCTGACAATCGAATTGCTTTTTCTGAGGGAACCATTCCAAAAGTAATTCGTGAGTATACCCGGGAATCTGGGGTGAGAAATCTAGAACGCAACATTGCTAAACTATGTCGTAAAGCGGCCCGCAAAATAGTCCAGGACCAAGTGCCGGTTATTAAAGTTACGGCGCAAAATCTGCATACTTTTCTGGGAACTCCCAAATATCGTCATGCACAAGCCGAAGCGACCAGTCAAATTGGGGTTGCCACCGGTTTAGCCTGGACCGAAGTCGGCGGTGAGGTGTTGCCTGTTGAGACTTCGACGATGAAAGGGAAGGGGAAATTGTTGCTAACTGGTCAATTGGGCGACGTAATGCAAGAATCAGCGCAGGCAGGTTTTAGCTATATCCGCTCACGGGCTAAGGAGTTGGGTATCGAAGAAGATTTTCATGAAAATCTGGATATCCACATTCATTTACCGGAAGGTGCAATTCCAAAAGATGGGCCATCCGCAGGGATTACTATGGCTACCGCCCTTGTTTCGGCGCTAACAGGTAAAGCTATTAAGAGCGGACTCGCGATGACAGGCGAAATCACTCTACGTGGCCGGGTATTGCCTGTCGGCGGTATTAAAGAGAAGATACTTGCTGCTCACCGGGCGGGAATTAAACAAGTGATGTTACCTAAAGAAAATAAACGCGATTTGGACGAATTGCCTGCAAATGTAAAACGTAGTCTTGATTTTGTGTTAGTGGAACATATGGATGAAGTGCTAAAAACAGCCATGGTGACAGAGTAATGTCTGACACTGCTTCTTTTAATATTATCAAAGCCAGTTATGTTGCCACTGCTGTTAATTCCAGCCAATATCCGGCGGGAGAGTTAACGGAAATTGCCTTTATTGGACGTTCAAATGTCGGCAAGTCTTCATTGATTAATTCATTATGCCGTCATAATGGGTTAGCTCGTACCAGCTGTACACCCGGGAAAACACAGACCATTAATTACTTTTGCCTTACCGGCAAACTTCCTGATGAATCCAGGCTAGAATTTATGCTGGTTGATTTACCTGGCTATGGTTATGCCAAAAGAGCTCAGACAGCGCGGGCGAATTGGTCAAAGTTTATCGAGGAATACTGGCTTACATCGCCTCGGCTAAAACTAGTATGCCAATTGATTGATCTTCGCCATCCACCAATGGAAAGTGACTGCAATGTTTACCGGTGGTTAGTAGAACATGGGCTTACTGTTCAGGTAGTAGCTACCAAGGCCGATAAAATTCCCAAAAGCCATATCCTGAAGCACAGTCAGGAGATTTATAAAGGCATTGATATGGTGAAGCTCAATTCTGACGGGCGGGTTCTGCCTTATTCAGTAGTAAGTGGTGTAGGTAGAAATGAACTTCTTGACGTTATCAAGAATATTTTGTTAAAATGATAATACTATACGGAGGGAACAGTCAGCCGGCTGTTCCCTTTTTGATTAAACGATAAGCCAGGAGGCGTACATGCTAACTAATTTTGACAAAGAATTACTTAATCTTATTCAAACAAGGCTGCCCCTTGAATCGCGTCCATTTGCTATAGTGGCGAAGTTGCTGGAAGTTGATGAGAACACTGTGATTGAACGATTGTCCTGGCTCAAAGACCATGGTTATATCAGACGATTTGGTGCTTTTTTTGACTCGACTTATCTAGGTTATGTCAGTACACTGGCAGCTGCTAAAGTATGTCCAGAACAGATGGCTGAAGTTGCCCAGGCGGTTAATGCCTATGCTGGAGTAACACATAATTACGAACGGGACGGAGAGTACAACCTTTGGTTTACACTCCTCACAGCAAATCAACTGGAACAAGATCAGGTTTTAGCTGCTATTGGCAGTTTGCCTGGAGTAGAGGCGCTTATTAGCCTGCCTGCCATTGAAAAGTATAAAGTGAGCGTCGCATTCAATCTATAAACTGAATAGTTGGTGAGGTGTTTTATGTTAGATAACCTGGACAAAAGGATTATTGCTGTTATGCAGGGGGAATTTCCCCTGGTAGCTGAGCCATACAAAGTGTTGGCTCAGCGCGTTGGGATTACGGAACACCAACTTTTGGAGAAACTAGTCGAATACCGTAAAACGGGAAAACTACGCAAAATGGGGGTTGTATTACGTCATCGGGAAGTCGGGTATGCCGCTAATGCACTTTGTGCATGGCTGGTACCTGAAACAAGGCTTAAAGAAGTGGGGCAACTCATGGCGGCCTACACGATAGTTACCCATTGTTACTCGCGTATTCCCCAGCCACAATGGCATTATAATTTTTATACAATGCTTCATGCGCATACGAGGGCAGAATGCCAGGCGTTAGCCGCTGAACTGGCCGAGGCAGCCGGACTTGAAAACTACCAATTGCTATTTAGTACACGTGAATGGAAAAAAACCAGTATGAGCTATTTTCCGGAATATATCAAAGGAGAGTGACGAAATTTTGCCGGAAAAAACTCTCAAAAGCTTTGATGATATACTTAATGCTGTAAAAGATAAAACACCTAAACGAGTAGCCGTTGCGGCGGCTCAAGACGATGTTGTTCTTGAGACTGTTCGTGGAGCACGCGAACAAAAAATTGCAGAATTTACCTTGGTAGGCGATATTGATAAAATTAAAGCAACTGCACACAGACTTAGTGTTAATCTCGATGAGGTAACCATCGTTCATGAACCTGATAACCGTAGAGCTGCCTACCGAGCAGTAGCCTTGGTGTCTAGTGGTCAAGCTGATGTCTTGCTGAAGGGACAAATTAGTACGGCTGACCTGCTGCGGGCGGTACTTGATAAAGAAGTCGGCTTACGCACCGGGCGGGTACTAAGCCACATTGCTGTGTATGAATTACCTGGTTTTCAGCGGTTGTTAATGATCACCGACGGCGGCATGAATATTACTCCTACATTACAACAAAAAGCAGATATTATTCAAAACAGTGTACAGTTGGCTAACGTATTAGGAATTAGTCCAGCCAAAGTAGCCGTGTTGGCTGCGGTTGAGGTGGTTAATCCAGATATGCCGGCAACCCTTGATGCGGCCGCCTTGACCAAGATGGCTGACCGCGGTCAAATTAGAGGTGCTATTGTTGATGGCCCGCTAGCACTTGATAATGCTATTAGCTTGGAAGCGGCCAGCCATAAAGGGATTATCAGTCCAGTTGCTGGCGTTGCTGATATTTTAGTTACCCCTGATATTGAAGCAGGTAATATACTGGGAAAATCGTTGGTATACCTTGCCAAGGGGAAGATGGCGGGCTTAATTTTAGGTGCCGCTAAACCAGTGGTAGTAACATCGCGGGCTGATACCTATGAAGCAAAACTTATTTCGATTGCGTTAGGAGTGTTACTCTCTTAAAAACAGTTGCAGAATATACAAAATTATATGCTGGTATGATAGGAAGGTAGGGAAAATAGCCCTACCTTCCTATTGTTGTATAAGATTCTTATATTTTCTTTAAACTATATACAACGTGTTACAGACTTTTGCAGGCGGGTGGTGTGATGCAAATATATACCACCTGCCTGAGCCTGTAAACTTCTTAACGCGGAATATACAGAGGATACATATTTCAGGAGGTGCTCATATGGCCGAAGTTTCACTGCAAGGTGAACAAAGAGTATTTATGACAGGTAACGAGGTGTGTGCCTGGGCTGCGGTAGCCGCTAAAGCCGATATTATGTATGGCTATCCAATCACACCCCAGAACGAGATAATGCATTATTGGACAAGACTTGCTCCTAAGCACGGTAAGCGCTTTTTGCAGACCGAGGATGAAATATCTGCTGGTTTTACGACTCTTGGCGGCGTAATGTCAGGCCGAAAGGCATTTACGGCTACTGCTGGTCCGGGAAATGTGCTGATGCAGGAATCGGCTGGCATGGCGGAAATGATGCGGCTTCCCATCGTGTACATCATCCAGCAGCGGGGCGGCCCTTCGACAGCCACTGTCATTTATGCGCAACAAGAAACTACGTTGACTACCTTTGGCGGCAATGGTGAGGGGCATCGGATTGTATATTCAACAGCCAGCCATCAAGATCTATTCGACTACACCATTAAAGCATTTAACGCTGCCTGGACTTACCATTTTCCTACCTTCGTATTAGGTGATGGTTATCAGGCTAAAATGCGTGAACCGTTGACAATTTATGATCCTGAAACAAAAGGCAGAAAACTGGTTAGTCCGGAAGTACTGCTTGGTGATACCGAAAAACTCGAACGGGAAAGTAGACACCTCCGTAATACGTATAATACAGAAGATGAGCTTTACGAAGTAGTTATGAAGAATCAGCGCGATTGGGACAAAATGGCGGAGGAAGTTGTTGAATGGGATGCAAAGGGATGTGAAGATGCTGAGGTTATCATTCTAACCCATGGTATCGTATCCCGGGCTGCTTTAACCGCGTATAACCAACTACGTGCCGAAGGAAAGAAAGTCGGTTATTTCCGTCCAATCACAGTGCGGCCTTTCCCCGGCAAACAACTCAAAGACGCGAGTAAAGGAGCTAAAAAATTACTTATTGCAGAATCAGCATATGGTCAGCTGATGAAGCTGGTTCAACACGAAATCTTTGGTAGTACAATAGAAATTGTGCCCATGCTGCGTCCGGGTGTAGGTATTACTACGGAAGAACTTATTGATGAATATCACAAGCTGTAGAAACAGGAGGGAGAACTACCATGCAAGAACTCAAAGAAAATAATGTTCTTCAGCCAGCTATGCCTACCAGCTGGTATGAAGCTAGTAAACCGCATAAGTTTTGTCCAGGCTGTGGCCATGGCATTATCCTTAAATGTCTAGGTGAGGCGATTGATGAACTAGGGATCAAAGGGAAAATGGTTTTTGGTTGTGATATTGGCTGTTCGTTACTAGCCTGGGACTTCTTTGACGTTGATTCTGTACAAACCCATCATGGCCGGACAACCCCGGTAATTACCGGTATGAAACGTGCCAATCCAGATATTATCGGTGTGGCGTATATGGGCGATGGCGGTGGTTATGCCATTGGCTCGCAGCATCTTTTTAATGCAGCAGTTCGTGGTGAAAAAATAACTATTATTCTATGTAATAATGGTAACTATGGTATGACTGGCGGCCAAATGGCACCAACTACCTTGCCAGGTATGAAAACAGAAACAACACCCTATGGTCGTGATATAGAGGATACTGGCCCCCCGACCAAAGGACCGGAAATGGTAGCTGCCGTTGCTCCAGAGGGTTCTTACGTTGCTCGTGGTACCATATCTAATCCACGTCAACTCAAAGGTTTCATTAAAAAAGCTTTACAAAATCAAATTGATGGCAACGGCCTCTCTTTTGTAGAGTGCTTGTCCTCCTGCCCAACTAACTGGCGAACTAATGCTGCGCAGACTTGGGAATTTATAGAAAAGGATATGACTCAATACTTTAAAGTCGGCGAACTTCGCGCACCGCAAGCAAAGGAGGTTTAAATAATGGCAAAAGTGGTTAAAGTGGCTATAGCTGGCGAAGGTGGTCAAGGTGTTCAGTCAATTGCTGAAATTTTGGCTGAAGCCGCTAACGAGGAAGGTAAAAATGCATTATATATCCCTAACTTCGGTGTAGAACAGCGTGGTGGAGTTTCTATCGCTTTTGTACAAATAAGTGACGGTGAAATTGGTTTCCCTAAATTCCAAAAAGCAGATATTCTTATTCCGGTAAGTCCGCGAGCCGTACAGCGGACCACTATGTATGCAGGCAAAGATACTGTATATATTTATGACAATTCGCTCATCCAAGAGGGGGAAGTAAATGATAACATTGTGGGACTGCAATATTTTGATGTAACTCCACCTTGTCCCACTGCCGATCATCCTAATAATGACCAACCCCAGGATATGATTGCCGGAGAACCCAAGACCTGCTCATTTTCCAAACCAGGTCCTGGTGTTGACCCTGGTGACATTCCAGAAGTTAAGAAAGTTTTGGCCATCCCGGCTAACGATATTGCAAAAAATGAGCTGCATCCACGTGTATTCAATATCATTATTCTTGGCGCGGTAATTGCTGCAACCGAAGTATTACCAATGGACGCTATTAAGAAAGCGCTTGAAACTAAGCTTGGAGACAAGTTTAAGAAAAATCCGGCACTTCGCGACATGAATTTCAAAGCGCTTGAGCGTGGCTATCAACTTATTAAGAGTGCAATGTAAGGAGGGGAACAAATGGCTAAAGATAATTGGCAATCAAAAACCTATGATAGCGAAAAAGGCTTCTGGGCAAATTTCCCTGGCTTATGTAAAGGGTGTGGCTTGTGCATTGAGAAATGCCCGGTAAAATGTATAACCTGGTCAGAGGATCTTGGAGTATATGGCACACCAAGGGTTGAAGCCGATATGAAAAAGTGTATTATCTGCGGTATTTGTCAGATGGTTTGCCCGGACTGCGCCATTCGAGTAGAAAAAAATAAATAAAACCAACTAATATTGTAGACTAGTGCCGGTAAAATGGTGTATTATAGAAACAGATTTTGTCATGTAGGTGATTAACTAGTGAATAAATTCCCGAATAAAATATTTGATATAGTCCAAGAAGATCTCATGGCTGTCGAAAAAGAACTGTATTCTATTATCCAATCGCCGGTAAATTTGGTCAACGATATTAGTGTACATTTGGTACAGGCGGGTGGTAAACGATTACGGCCTGCCTTGTATCTCTTATGTGCCCGTGGCGGCAATCCTAACCCCAGCAGCGAGTTACTTCCCATGGCTGTCGCCATTGAACTTATTCATATGGCGACGTTGGTGCATGATGATGTAATTGACAATGCGGATACTCGGAGGGGGCGTCCGACTGCCAATGCACGCTGGGGTAATCATAGCTCAGTATTGACTGGAGATTATTTATGGGCTAAAGCGTTTTCAGCCATAGCCACAGGGGCAAAAAATAACATGCTGAAAATTTTGACTGATGTTATTTCAAACATGTGCGAAGGTGAGATAATTCAACTCCAAGAAGCATTTAACGCTGAGCAGGATGAGGCTGATTACCGTCTGCGGGTAGCCCAAAAAACAGCGGATTTTATTGCTGCCAGCTGTGAACTTGGTGCCTTGGCCGGAGGATTGGATAAACGGGATGTTGTGCAAGTTCGAGAATTTGGCTATGCAATTGGTATGGCTTTCCAAATCACGGATGATATTTTGGATATTACGGCATCAGCCGAACAATTGGGTAAGCCGGTAGGCAATGATTTACGCCAGGGAATTGTTACTTTGCCTGTGATTTATGCGTTAAAAACAAGTTCCCACAGTGACGAACTCAGGCGTATTATTGTGAACCAAAATATGTCTAATGATGATGTTAGACGTGGTCTGGAAATTCTTCATGAAACAGATGCTGTAGAATATAGCTATACACAAGTGGGTAAGTATTTGCAACATGCACGCAATAGTTTACCAACAACGCTTAACGACTCTGTGCGCGAGGCTCTGTTGTCAATAGCTGATTTTGTGGGATTGCGCAAATATTGACAATAGTAAGAATTACGGCTTTCCTGATAGTGTGTCTTTGCTAACCATATCAGGTAGCCGTTTTTTTAGTAGAACTTTGTTGCATTGTTTTTTTTTGAACGTACAGGTATAATAGAATTAGTAGACAAACTTAAAAAAGGAGATGGAAGTATGTTTAGCTTTAGTATGCCAGAATTGGTTGTAATATTGGTTATTGCACTAATTGTATTTGGTCCGGGTAAACTACCGGAAGTTGGTAAGGCTATAGGTAAAGGCATGCAAGAATTTCGTCGGGCCAGCAATGAGATGATAAATCCCAAAGAAGAACCGATAAAAGTCGAGGCCAAGGTAGAGCGAGATAGCAAGCAACCTGAGGAGAAAAAGTGAGGTTGTTTGATGCCAGAGCATGATGAAAACAATAAAAAAATTATGCCAGAGTCTACAGAAAACACAGGCGTAATTTATAGTGACAAAGTAATACGGGAAGATATAGTGCAAGCGGTTGAACCGCTTGCAGAAGATGTAACTCAGAATGAGCCAAGCGAGGAAGAACCGACGGAAAGGGCAATGTCGTTATTAGATCATCTGGAAGAACTTCGCCGCCGATTGATTGTGGTAATCACTGCTATTGCTATCGGTAGTACATTCTGCTATTTTTATGCTGCTGAAATAACCGCCTTCATAACGGCGCCAGCAGGAAAATTGTATTATATGAACCCGTCTGAAGCTTTCTTTACCTATCTGAAGGTTTCTTTTTTTGCAGGATTTTTATTGGCATTACCAATAGTTATGTATCAACTGTGGGCATTTATCGTACCGGCTATGACTAATAAGGAACGCACGGCAAGTGTGTTATTGGTTCCATCATCCATTGTATTATTTTTTGTTGGTTTGTTTTTTTCTTATTACTTTGTTTTGCCGGCTGGGATTAAGTTCTTTATGGGATTTGCTACAGAGAACTTACAGCCGATGTTTTCCATCGGGCAATACCTTTCTTTTGTTATCTCCTTTTTAGTGCCATTTGGCTTTATCTTTGAATTGCCATTATTTATATTCGTTATGGCTAGACTGGGAATTATTGGTTCAGGCTTTCTTGTGGCCAAACGTAAAATGGTATTGTTTCTGTCCTTTGTCATTGGTGCTTTTATTTCACCAACACCAGACGTTTTTTCGCAAACGATGGTGGCGGTGCCAATGATTTTGCTATACGAAATTAGCATCTTAATTGTAAAATACGTCTTGCGGAAATAGATATACTACTTCTCTGCTGAAAGGAGTATTGTTTTGGCCTATAATGATCTGCGGGAGTTTATTAACGCACTTGAGGCGCGGGGCTGGCTTAAGCGGATTACGCAACCGGTTAACTGTGAACTTGAAATTACCGAAATTACTGATCGGGTCTCCAAAATGCAAGGAGATAAGAATGTTGCCTTATTGTTTGAAAATGTTATCGGGTATGATATGCCTGTGCTCATGAATGCCTTCGGCAGTATGGATCGTATGGCGTTAGCGTTTGGGGTGGAGAAAATTGACGATATTGCCCAGGAAATACGGCAAATTTTGAAATTGCCGTATATTTCTCTGCAGAATAAGCTTGATTTGATTAAGATTATTCCAACGGCCAAACGGGCGATTAATTTCCCTAAATATGTGAAAAATGCTCCGTGCAAAGAGGTTATTATTAAAGACAAGCCCTCACTTGACAAATTTCCAATTTTGAAGTGCTGGCCGGGAGATGCCGGGCGCTTTATTACGCTGCCATTGGTATTTACCAAGAATCCCCTTACTGGCAAACGCAATGTTGGCATGTATCGGCTACAGATATTTGATCAGCAGACAACAGGTATGCATTGGCATATTCATAAAAATGGCGCTGAAAATTTTCAGGCACACAGAGAATTAGGCAAAGATAAAATTGATGTAGCTGTTGCCATCGGTGGCGATCCTGCGATAACATATGCGGCTACGGCACCATTGCCACGTGATATTGATGAGATGGTGTTTGCAGGCTTTTTGCGTAAAAAGGCAGTAGAAATGGTCAAATGTGAAACTGTCGATGTTGAGGTACCGGCCGGTTCGGAGATCATACTCGAGGGCTATGTAAATATGGATGAGCTTAGGGTAGAGGGACCGTTTGGTGACCATACTGGTTACTATTCACTAGCAGATAACTATCCGGTTTTTCATATAACCTGTATAACCCACCGTAAAAATCCGATTTATCCGGCAACTATTGTCGGTAAACCCCCTATGGAAGATTGTTTCTTAGCCAAAGCCACTGAGCGCATCTTTTTGCCGCTATTACAATCTCAATTGCCGGAAATTATTGACATTAATTTACCGCTAGAGGGCGTTTTTCATAATTGTGCTGTTGTTGCGATAAAAAAAAGCTATCCTCAGCAAGCTAAAAAGGTAATGCATGCTATCTGGGGTATGGGACAAATGATGTTTACCAAAATGATTATCATCGTTGACGATCATGTTAATGTGCAAGATATGAATGAAGTTTGGTGGCGGGTATTTAATAATATTGATGCTAAACGGGATATTGTTATGGTAGACGGGCCGTTGGATGTTCTTGACCATTCATCGCCAATGCCCAACTGGGGGACAAAAGTGGGTATTGATGCGACCAAAACTTGGCCGCAGGAAGGCCAAACCCGTGAGTGGCCTGATGAAATAGTCATGTCGGCAGATATAAAAAAAATGGTTGATGCCAAGTGGGCGGAACTGGGCCTTGAATAAGTTAAAAGCCCATCTTGATAATATTGCTTTGTCCCATTCAATTTTTGCTCTGCCATTTGCTTATATGGGTGCCTTTTTAGCTGCCGGTTCTGTGCCAAGCAGCCATGACCTGATATGGATTACCTTAGCGATGATCGGGGCTCGTAGTGCGGCGCTTGCCCTAAATAATTTTATTGATCTAAAGTACGATAAATTACATCCACGCTTTACTGAGAGACCCATGGTTGCGGGTACTGTTAAACCGTGGGAAGCCATTATTCTCATTGTTGCCTGCTTGATGTTGTTTTTAGTGGCGGCAGCCCAGTTGAAGCCGCTTTGCCTGCTGCTTTGGCCACTTGCTTTGATTCCTTTGGTTATGTATCCTTATATGAAGCGCTTTTCCTGGACATGCCATTTGGTTTTGGGATTAGCTCTAGCAGCCGCGCCTGTTGGTGCGTGGATAGGTGTTAAAGGAGACATATCGCTTGCCGTCTTGTTTTTAGGTGTGGCAGTAGGAGTATGGATTGCTGGCTTTGATGTTATTTATGGCTGTCAGGATGTAGCTTTTGATAAAGCAAATGGACTAAACTCCATGCCGTTGCGGTTTGGTGTCCAAGGAGCATTGCGGCTGTCAAAAATCATGCATAGTATTAGTATTGCTGGTTTTGCGCTTGTTGGCTTGCTTTTGCAGTTGCATTACATTTATTATTTCGGCGTAATGTTGGCTGGAATTGTGCTGATATACCAGCATAGCATTATTAGTGCTGATGATTTAAGTAAAGTTACTCAACGGTATTTTATGCGCAATGGTCTAGTAGGAATTTTGCTATTTATATTTACAATGATTGCTTTACTGTATCGAAATCCATGATCTTTTACATTATTTTAGTGCCTTCTTTCCTTTTGTAAAGAGGCACATTTTTCTTTATTTTGCTACTTCGACAAAAGTTGACAATAATATTTTTTTTGAATTGTGAAAAACTAGCAGGAATTTCAGAATATAAAGCGAATTTTTCCAAATAGAATGTATGTGAAATAACAAACTAATTTTATTAGCAGCAGTAAACGTAGTATTAATAGCGATTTAGCGTAGTTAAATTCAAGAAGAAACGGGAGGATACAAAAGTATGAGTATGCTGAATAAGTCTTGCTCCGATTTTCTGGAAGTATTGGCCTCTAAAGCTCCAGTACCAGGTGGCGGTGGTGCGGCAGCACTTGGTGGTGCCATCGGGATGGCTCTTTCCAACATGGTTGGTAATCTAACTGTGGGTAAAAAGAAATATGCTGAAGTAGAAGGAGAAGTTAAAGAGTTAATTACCAAAGGTGAACAGATAATTGCGGAGTTAAAAAACTTGGTGGATGAGGATGCCGCAGTTTTTGAACCTCTATCTAAAGCATATGGCTTACCTAAAGACACTCCGGAGCAGATCGCTTATAAAGAACAGGTAATGGAAAAATGCTCCAAAGATGCCTGTGAAGGACCTATGAAGATTATGCGCACCTGTTATGCAGGCATAAAAATCCACGAACGTATGGGGCAAATCGGGACTAATCTGGCAATTTCTGATGTAGGCTGTGGAGTTGTATTTCTGAAATCAGCGCTTATTAGTGGGATGTTAAATGTGGTAATCAATCTAAATACGATAAAAGACCAAGAATATGTCAGCAAAAACCGGGCGGAAATGGAACAATTATTAGCTGATGGCTCGAAGATTGCTGAT
>Ga0316604_10002152_pt1 | contig 15631 bp, 11 predicted proteins | sample OWC_soil_day20_C_FD_207650 | JGI IMG/M metagenome (GOLD analysis project Ga0316604, IMG submission 207650) | Wetland soil microbial communities from Old Woman Creek delta, Ohio, United States - OWC_soil_day20_CT | ecosystem: Environmental > Terrestrial > Soil > Wetlands | place: USA: Ohio... | reverse complement strand
AACGGTCTCGATGCACCCCGCAATCTCTACCTGGTCAATCTGCTCACGACTATGCTGAATGATCCATTCAAGTGGGTAGCTAATAATCCGACTAAAGGATATGTATTGGAAGCCAGTGGCGATGACTACTATTTCTATAACAATGAGAATCCTGCGAGGAAGATATTGCTGCGCTGGAATGCAGCGGCGGGTAAATATTATTTCATTGACGAAAACGGCAAGGAGGTAAATTAATATGAAAAATCATCTGACAGCAATAATATGTTTTCTACTCCTGACGGCGTGTTATAAGGACAAAGGCAATTATGATATAAATATGCCGCTTACGCCTACGGTCAGTGGGTTGGATTCTGTCTACAATGCAGTAGTGGGCGATAGTCTCATCATCACCCCAAAGGTAACCATTGGCAATAATGATTCGCTGGTGCTGGAATGGCGGATCAGTGCACCGGAAAGTGAAACTGGTTTCCTGAATTTCACAGGTCCTTCCTTGCGTATGCTCTTTGGTTTACAGGCCAATTTATATTCGGCCAGGCTTTCTATATACGACAAGAACAATGGTATCAGGTATTTCTATGCATTCCAGATCCAGGGAGTGACGGATTTCACCGCTGGTACGACAGTGCTGAGTCTGGATAATGGGGTTTCGAAACTCTCATTCATTACTCCTGGTGGAGAAGTAAAACCTAATATCTATGAAACCGTGAATGGGCATAGTCTGCCACCGGATCCATTGCAGTTGTATTATATGAAAGATCAGGTACAGGGAGATATGGCGCTGGGCTACTGGATCATATGTAAAAACGGTGGTGTCAGACTGAATGTAAGTAGTCTGCAGGATGATCCGACTTATCCGAATACATTGGCGGGCAATTTCTTTTCTGCACCGGATAGTATTGTAGTGGGATCTTTCCAGCAGGGTAACAGGGGTAGTCTGGTGGGCGTTGTGAACGATAAGTTCTATTCAGGTTATACTACAACCTGGAATCAGGCGACCTCCTTCGGGATGTTCGGTGATTATGCTGCCGGTAATTATAACCTGGCACCTTCCTTTATTTCTACCCTGATCAATGGGGCTTATTCTTATATAGGCTTTGACAGGGATAAGCAACAGTTTGTACGCATCAGCGGTACGCCTTATTATTATGGCACGCAGTATACAACTACCAGTACGACGGCTTTTGATCCTACGAATGTAGGCATGTCACTGATACATATGGAACAGATAAATAGCGGGGATTGCTATGCCTATCTTAAAGGTACTGACGGCATAGTCTACGAATTAAAGTTCACCGTAAGTTTCACGAATAGTCCTTACACCTTTACGCCGGTCCAAAAGCGTGCTTTCATCCAGCAAAGCCTGATCAATGAAGATACCAAATGGCAGGCCGCAATCAATGGGGTACTTTATATCGCATCAGGACAAAATGTATATCGATATAATCCTTTAAATCAGGAAGTACGCACACTGGAAACTGCCTTCGGTGAAAACACTGTGAGTATGATCAAGCTTTCTGACGATCAGGATACGCTCATCGCAGGAGCTGGCAACTCACTCTATTATATGGATATCAGCACAGGTAAATATGGTGTACTGACAAAAACAATTACAGGCATTCCCGGAAAGCCAGTCGATATCGCATGGCGTCCATAACTTTTAAAATCATTCACTATGCATAAATTCATATTATTCTTGTTGCTACCAGTAATAGGCGTAGCACAACAAAAGACCTTCAATATTCAGGGAACAGCGCCTGTCGCTAAAAATGGCTGTAAGGTGTATCTGAATTATCAATCCGAAGGCAAGTTATTGATAGATTCTACTGTAGTAAAAAATGGGCAGTTTGCATTTAAGGGTAGTGTGAACGAATTGTCTTATGCCCGCATGGTATTTGACCATGAAAACAAGGGCAGCTATTGGGTATTAAATATAGGAGACCGGCTCTATTTTTACCTGACGAATGAAACATATAAAGTGGCGGTAAAGGATTCTCTTAAAAAAGCAACAGTAACCGGGTCACCCACCCAAAAGGCATATGCTGCATTTCTGTCACAAATAGGTGGAGGGTTTATGAATATTATCGATTCTGCCAATCAGGAAATGAGCACAGCGGATACAGGAGCGATTCCCGCCATTCGCAAAAAATACGACAGCAAATTTGCTGCCATGCGTGAGAAAGAGAGAAAATTCATAAGTGCTCATCCTGATTCTTACTTTTCCATCGTTGCGTTGACAGATGTAGCGAACAGAGCCCCCATGAGTGAAGTAGAGACTTTATACAACGGCCTGAGTGAAAAAGTACGTACCACTACTCCCGGCAAGGAGATGAAATCCCGCATAGTAGCCACTCACACTATTAAGGTTGGCCTTGCTGCCCCTGAATTTGAGCAGCCTGATGTAAATGGGAAGCTCATCAAACTCTCCGACTACAGGGGAAAGTATGTACTGGTAGACTTCTGGGCCAGCTGGTGCCACCCATGCAGGGAGGAAAATCCAAATCTTAAAAAGGCGTATGGGGTATTTAAAGAAAAAGGCATGGAAGTGCTGGCAGTTTCACTGGATGACAAGCAAACCCGGAATGCCTGGATCAAAGCGATTGAAACGGATGGCCTGCCATGGGTGCATGTTTCAGATCTGAAAGGCTGGCAGAATGAGGTGGCAGTATTGTATGGCATTCGGGCTGTACCGCAAAACTACCTCATTGATCCTGAAGGCAAAATCATTGCCCAGAACCTGAGAGGTCCGGAACTGACCACCAAACTGGCAGAATATATACATTAGTTTATCCTCGTATTTATCCCTATTTCACAGGTGTATCATATTAATCTATGATACACCTTTTTTTATTTAGTAATTTTTTATACTTTTCTTTCGACCTTACTTCATTTAACACTACCAGCTTGGCAAAACCTGATATTGAACTAGCATTATTACCAGACCAACAATTGCTACAGCTGCTTGCGGCGGGGAGCCAGGCGAGCTATACCGTTATTTATGAGAGATATAGTGAAATACTGTTCAGGCATGCTTATAATATGTTGGAAGACCGGGCTGAGGCAGAGGATGTGATACAGGAAGTGTTTCTCATGCTTTGGACAAAAAGAGCCGGGGCTGCAGGGGCAAAATCACTTTCTGGCTATTTATATACCAGCGTTCGTAATCGGATATTAAATCATCTTACACACCAGAAGGTCGTAGACAAATACCTGGATAGTATTCGAACTTATATGGAAGCAGGCAGTTATACCGCCGATGAATTGCTGCGCGAGAAAGAGCTGGCGGCAGTGATAGAGAGAGAAATAGAGGCGATGCCGCCTAAGATGAGAGAGATATTTTTGATGAGTCGTGAGCAGGAGTTATCACATAAGTCTATCGGAGAGTTGTTGAATATTTCTGATAAAACGGTGAAGCAGCAGGTGTATAAGGCGGTGAAACAATTAAAGGGGAGAGTAGAAAATTTTTTGAAGGTGATTCCTATATTTTTTTAAAATCATTTTTTAGTAGCTCTATTCTTAAGGAATATACGTTTACAATATTGGGTTTAAATCTTTTCCATTGCCCCTCTCATTTCCTTCTATCCTTAATATAATCAATCACTTACATACTTTATCCCACCAACCCTTCTCCCCTATCAAAATTTTTCTATATTTGACCTGATAAACCTATGCGGCTTTTTCTTTCCCTATCACTTAAAAGCCGCATAAACACTGTACCAGGGCATATCCTATATAGGTTTTTCTTCCCATATCATTAAAAACCATAACAGATAGCCCTTATCCATCAAAATAACCTAAATGAAAAGAACAATCATCTTTTTGGTTAACCTGCTCCTCGCAGCTTTCGCCTACGCACAAACACCCGTATCCCTCAATGGCCAGTTGAAAGTAACCGGCACCAAACTCTGTAATCAGAACGGTTACCCAATTCAACTCAGAGGCATGAGTACCCACGGCATCCAATGGTACGCCGGCTGTATCACCGACGCCTCCCTGGATACCCTCAAAAGCGACTGGGGTGCAGACATCGTACGTATCGCCATGTACGTACAGGAAGGTGGTTACGAAACCAATCCCTCCTACTACACCTCCCTCGTTAAAAGCTATGTAGACAAAGTCACCGCCCGTGGCCTTTACGCCCTCATCGACTTCCACATCCTGACTCCCGGTGATCCAAATTATAACACCGACAGAGCCAAAACCTTCTTCACCGACATTGCCAATACCTACAAAAACTACAACAACGTTTTGTATGAAATATGCAATGAACCAAACGGTGTGACCTGGGCTACCATCAAGAACTACGCTGATCAGATCATTCCTCTCATCAGAGGTATCGACAATGACGCTGTCATTTGCGTAGGAACCAGAGGATGGTCTTCATTAGGCCTCTCCGAAGGTAGCACGGCCCAGGAGATCCTCGACAACCCACTCAGCTATGCCAATGTGATGTATAGCTTTCACTTCTATGCAAAAAGCCACCAGGATTATTACATCAATCACCTGGACTGGGCATCTGACCGCCTGCCGGTTTTCGTGACCGAATTCGGTACACAGGAAGCCTCCGGCGATGGCGCCAATGACCTCACCATGAGTCAACGTTATATAGACCTGTGCAAAAGCAAAAAAATCAGCTGGACGAACTGGAACTTCAGTGACAACCCTTACAGTGGCGCCGTATGGAACAGTGGTACCTGCTCAGGTAATACCTGGACCACCAGCCAACTCAAAGAAGCCGGTGTTTTTATCCGTAATAACATGCGTACTCCGGATGATTTCGGATCCACCAACAATGGTACGAATATCGCCCTCGGCAAAACTGTGACCGTATCCTCTACAGAAAGCTCTACTACCTCCCTCGTTGGTGCCAACGCTGTAGATGGTAGTTACACCACCCGCTGGTCTTCTACCCTCTATGCCGATCCGCAGTGGATCACGGTAGACCTGGGTAGCTCCTACATTGTTTCTGAGGTGAAACTGACCTGGGAAGCCGCTTATGCAAAAGACTACCTTGTACAGGTATCTGCTGATAATGCCAACTGGACCACGGTAAAATCAATTGCAGGAAATACCAGTTTAACCAACGATCACACTGGCTTATCCGCCACTGGCAGATATGTACGCATCTATGGTACTGCCCGCGGTTCTGCCTATGGATATTCATTATATGAACTGGAAGTGTATGGCACGAATGCTACCAATCCTAACCTGGCATTGAACAAAACAACCGCTACCTCTTCTGTAGAAACCACTGGCCTGGAAGGCAATTATGCAGTAGATGGCAGTACAGCTACCCGCTGGTCTTCTACCCTCTATGCCGATCCTCAATGGATCACGGTAGACCTTGGCAGCAGCTATACCATTGGTGAAGTTAAACTGACCTGGGAAGCCGCTTATGCAAAAGACTACCTCGTACAGGTTTCTGCTGATAATACTAACTGGACCACGGTAAAATCAGTTGCAGGAAATACCAGTTTAACCAACAATCACACCGGCTTATCCGTCACCGGCAGATATGTACGCATCTATGGTACTGCCCGCGGTTCTGCCTATGGATATTCATTATATGAACTGGAAGTGTATAGTGGCAGCAGCAGCACGCTAAAAACAGTGGCGACCAACAGTAAGTTGCAGGATATTATTTTATACCCTGTTCCTGCTCACGATCAGTTAACGATCACATTGCCTGCCAGTGAACAAAAAACTTATATCAGTATGGGTGATATGAGTGGTACAAAGTATCGCACCGTCACCACTACTGACAGGATCTATAATATGAATATTGCCAAACTACCTGCCGGCGTATATTTCATCATGATCCAACAGGGTGATCAAAGAACTATCAAAAAGATAGTAAAGCAATAAACAAAAGGGCCACGCAAATTGCGTGGCCCTTTTGTTACTTCAATTCTGCAATTTTCAATTTTGCATAATCAATATCTTCCAGCCCGAAACCTTCACCAATAGGCATTTCGATAGCGTTCTCAAACGCGGGGTACAACATGACCCTAAAATATAAAAATATGTATCATTATTGTACACTATTTGTCCGCAACCGGACAAATCCCCTGCCAACTTCGGACATAATGAATTAATTTTAAACCATTTATAATCCGGCATTGCCTTTGAATCGAACCGTACAGACTGAATAATTTCGCATGATCAGGATAGATTGGTGGATCTTTGCAGGCGCAGGTGTACTGGTCATAATTATTTCTATGATCACCACCGGCTATCATGCCTATAAAGCGACATTAACAAATCCCGTAAAGAGTCTCAAAGCAGAATAAATCATTTACTATGTTTAAAAGTTACTTCATTATAGCCTACAGGAACCTGCTACGGAGCAAATCCTTTTCCCTGATCAATATTATAGGGTTAGTATTGGGCATTGGATGCTGTATGCTGATTTGTTTATGGATCTATAATGAAGTCAGCTATGACAAATTTCATAAGAACAAAGACTATCTATACCAGGCATGGAACAGAGGTACCTTTGATAATAAACTGCAATGCTGGAATGTGGTACCTAAACCGTTAGCTGCAGCGCTGAAGGATGAATATGCAGGTATAAAAAATACCTGCCGTACAGATATCCGCTGGTTTGTCACAGCTGTAGGCGAGAAGAAACTTTCTACAAAGGCTCTTGTGGTAGATCCGTCCTTTTTATCTATGTTCAGTTTCCCACTGGTAAAAGGAAATCCGGAGACAGTGCTGAATGATGTTTTATCGATTGTGATTACAGAGAAGATGGCTAAGAAAATGTTTGGTACAGCAGATCCGATGGACCAGATAATCACAATCAATAAGGATCAGTTCAAAGTGACGGGTGTTTTAAAAGATCTTCCTTTAAACAGTACATTCAATTTTGAATACCTGCTCCCATGGAAGTACTATGCCTATTTATCAGGCAATGAAGATGCTTCCTGGACAAATAACTCCGTGAATGTATTCGTTCAACTTACACCCAATACCACAGCGGCTGCTATCAATCAACAAATCAGGAATGTCACAAATAAACATACTGGTAACAAAGAAGAGACAGAAGTTTTCCTGCATCCCATGAGTAAGTGGCATTTGTATTCCAACTTTGAAAACGGGGTGATATCAGGTGGCCGTATTGAGATAGTCAGATTGTTTGGTATCATTGGCAGTTTTATATTGCTGATTGCATGTATCAATTTTATGAACCTGAGTACGGCACGTAGTGAAAAGCGGGCGAAAGAAGTAGGTATTCGTAAAGCAGTCGGTGCACAGAAAAAATCACTCATCCTGCAGTTCCTGCTGGAATCACTTATGGTAGTGACCATTGCTGGCATATTAGCGCTCATAGCAGTAGTCCTCTTGTTGCCGGTCTTCAATTTGCTCATCAATCAGGAACTTGTATTACCGTATAGCAATTGGATATTCTGGGCGACACTTGTAGGTTTCATCCTACTGACCGGCTTACTGGCGGGCAGTTACCCGGCATTTTTTCTTTCTTCATTTCATCCTGCCGGCATCTTCAGACGAAGTTTCAAAAAAGGTCATGGCACGATCAATCACCGTAAGGTACTGGTGGTATTGCAGTTCTGTACTGCCATCACGCTCATTATATCTACAGTGATTGTAGTGCGTCAGTTACAACACGCACGTAACAGGAATGCAGGGTTTTCAGGAGATCTGTTGATGTATCACTGGAATAACCCAACACTCAATAATAATTTTGGTGCCCTGAAAAATGAGCTGTTATCTGCGGGCATTGTGACCTCCGTGACCCGTACAGCCTCATTACTGACAGAGCCGTTCAGTTCATCGACCTCCGTAAAGTGGAGAGGAAAAGATCCTAATGACAATACTGATTTTGAACGCGGCGCACAGGATGAAGGATTGATCACCACAGCAGGTTTACAACTGCTACAGGGGCGGGACCTAGACCTGGCAAAGTATCCGGCTGATTCAACGGCTGTGATCATCAATGAATCGGCGATGAAGGCCATGGGGTTTACCCATCCTATTGGCAAAGTGGTGCATGAATTCGAAACGGATTATCATGTAGTAGGTGTATTTGGTGATTATATATTTGGCTCTCCTTATGAGCATACGCATCCGATGATCATTGTGGGTGCAAAGAATATGTTTTTCAATGTTATTCATATGAAGCTGGCAGCGGGAGGAGATGTTGTGAAACAGGTGCAGGCAATAGAAAAACTCTTTAATAAATATAATCCGGATTATCCGTTTGAATACCATTTTGTGAACAAGGATTATGAATTGAAATTCGTGGATATGGCTATTGTGGCGCGTTTAACTACCTTATTTGCTGTGCTGACAGTACTGATATCCTGTCTTGGCTTGTTTGGACTGGCAAGCTATATGGCAGAAGAGCGGATTAAGGAAATTGGTATTCGCAAGGTACTGGGCGCTTCGGTCGTGAGGATTATTAGTTTGCTGACGAAGGATTTCCTGGTACTGGTAGGCGTTGCGCTCATAATAGCGGCCCCTATAGCATGGTATGCCATGCACCAGTGGTTGCAACGATATGCTTACAGAACGATGATCGATTGGTGGGTGTTTGTAGCAACAGGGGTAATGGTGATATTGATTTCCCTGCTCACCACAGGCTACCATGCCTGCAAAGCAGCGCTGATGAATCCTGTTAAAAGCCTGAAGTCGGATTAATATAATGTAAGAATGATCCTTTCTTCTTTGTTGAACAGGAAAGTATCTCCTTCTTTTTTACCGTGTAGCAGTTTTGCCGAAGGTGATAAAGGAGAAAGGAAAAATACGGTCTCTTCATTGATAGTTTGTTTACCTAAGCCTGCGGCAATGAAGAAGGATTGACCTTTACATTTGATAAAGGAGCCCGGTTGAGCAGTGGTGTAGATTTTTTCTGTGCTTATTTTTTGCAGTCTGTCCAGTTCCAGCTTGTTTTCTTCCTGCCGGCGGGTGTGCATGTCTTTTTCAAGGTGCCCCATGGCACGGCCGGTTTCATATTTATCTCCTGCAGAGCTTTTTTCTTCATTGTTGGCAGCTTCCTGCGCATTGGCAATCATTTGTTTGGCCAATTCGATACGCTTATTGATTAATGCCAGCCCTGTGTTTTTTAGATTGGTTTTAAAGGCAATCATCTCCTGACTTGTCATAAGTATTGTATTTATGCTGCTTTGAAGGCTATTTTATTTTTTATAGATTTATTATAAACCCATCTGTTCCATTCACCCTGATCCAGTCTCCATCTTTTATCAGTTTGGTAGCACCTGCTACCCCTACCACTGCCGGCAATCCATATTCCCGCGCTATTACAGCACCATGTGTCATCAAGCCTCCCACTTCGGTCACCAGACCTTTGATAGACACGAACAATGGAGTCCAGCTGGGGTCTGTAAAGGTAGTGACTAAGATATCGCCTTCTTCCAGGTTTGCCTCTTCCATATTTAAAATAACCCTCGCCCTGCCCTCAATGATACCTGCAGAAACAGGTAATCCAATGATCGCATTGGCAGGAATATTTTCTCTTTTATAAGAACCGGTAATGACCTCACCATCTGAGGTGATAACCCGTGGAGGTGTCAGCTTTTTAAATGATTTGAATTCCTGCTTTCTTGTGTGGATGAGTTGTTCATCCACTTGTTGCGCACGTACCGCTTCGCGCAATTCATCAAAAGTGAGATAGAAAATATCTTCTTTTTCACGAAAAAGCTTTGCTGTTTCTTTCAGGATCGCTTGTTTATAAATATAATAACGACAGACCTTCCCATATTTTGGATATTCCCTAAAACCTAAAAAGTTCCTGATCAGGCTAATTTTCTCCTTCGTTTCTGCCCGTTGTTCATCATTCAAAAGAGCCAGTATTTCCCTGCCTTTATTCTCCGCCTCCTGTAATCCTTTCTGAAACTTACGCACGCGCTCACCAGGAGCAAAATTTCGGATATTACTTAGGATTGCAGGATAAAGCATTGAGGGGTTTTCACACCACCGGGTTCTCGTAATATCAATTTCTCCCACACACCGCATCCCGTATTTTTCGAGGTAATCATCTATCGCTTTTGAAGGTGGCATTTCCCCCTGTTGTAATAATTTAATCATTTCGGGGAAAGGACGGATCGCATCCGCAACATCTAATAGATCCAATCCCATCTCGGAAGTGATATTATTAGGAACAGATTGAGAAATGATATCAGCCACCCCTTTTTCACCCAGCCATTCGTATATTTTTTCATTCACCCAGCTGCAGGCGTCCATAGCAGCCATGATGACAGCTAAGCCTTGCTGGTTAAAGAGGTACTTCTTTAAATCCTGTAGATCCTTTTCAATAAAATCAAACAATGCTACGCCGGTTTTATCCTGGATATTCTGTTTTAATTCGTTGATAGAAGCCTGCGTCGCTTTAATTAATTCAGCCACAATAGCCGGATCATTTTCAACTGGCGATTGTGAGCGGGGTGGTGTAGTATCTGGTAATGATTGTATAAACCCTTCTCTGTCTACCACAGTCTGAAGCGCATCTCTGAATAATGGATCTAATTTCCCAAAGGTATTTATCAATCTTTCTCTACCCGATGGCTGTGCCAATTGCAGGGCGACGTCAATGAACAGGCGGCCTCCAGCAGTGCACATACGGGCAGGCGTTGTCATTAAGAAAAAAGATAAACCTAATGGCTTCATGGCATCTGTCATCATTTGATTATGACCGACGGAGAGGTAAACATGGTTTTCATCGTCATTGGCTACAGGCAGCGGAAATAAGGTAGTAATAGGCCTGCTCTGCACGATATAAAAGGAGCCATTCGCCAGACACCATTCAATATCCTGAGGTTTGCCAAAATAAGCCTCAATTTTACGCCCAAGATCATTTAGTGACAATACCTCTTCCGAAGTCAAAGCAGGCGAATTCTGGCGGTCTATTTCAATTTCCTGCGTTATTGTGCCGCCTTTATCAGCTGCAACTATTTCCAGTTGTTTGCCCGATATTTTTTCATCAATGATCTGCCTGCCCCTTACTTTATAATTATCCGCATTTACCAGCCCTCCTACCAAAGCCTCTCCTAACCCAAAACCCGCATCGATAGATACCACCTTCCTGTTTCCATTCACGGGGTCTGCTGTAAACATAATTCCCGATGCCTCCGGAAAGACCATTTTCTGAATAATAACAGAGAGGTACACCTTAGTATGATCATATCCGTGTTGCTCCCGATAAATCACCGCCCTGTCAGTAAACAGCGAAGCCCAGCATTTACTGATATTCTTTACAATATCCTCTTTTCTAATATTCAGATACGTATCCTGCTGCCCCGCAAATGAAGCTGTTGGCAGATCTTCTGCAGTAGCACTGGATCGTACGGCATAAGTTTCGTCTTCATTTAATGTGGCAATCACCGCTACAATCTGCTCAGGAACAGGCACACTTTCAATAGCAGCCCTGATCCTGGCACATGATCCGGAAATATCATCCTGATCAATCCGTATCCCTACTTTTTTAATAATGTCTTTATACACATCTGTCGTAATACAAAAACCAGCTGGTACCTGTATTCCGTCTATTCTGGTCAGTTCTCCCAGGTTCGCACCTTTGCCTCCAACTAATGGCAATTTAGTATGATCAATTTCCTGAAAGTTCAGTATCATAATTTATTAGTTGTTTCATTCATGATGTCGATGGCTACAGAAAAGTACTTCTCCAATACCTTCAGCTCCTTATTTGAAAAGGAAGCAATCAGTTTTTCTGACTGGCCACGAAATTCTTTATATAAAGGCTCCAACAAGGCCATGATCTTTTTAGTATCCGGTACGATGATCACCTTTCTCCGGTCATCTTCGGCAAATTGCCTTTTTACCAGCTTCTTCTTTTCCAGCCTGTCTATTAATCCGGTTATAGCCCCAGTGGTCAAACCGGTGAGGGTTGAAAGCTCCCCCGCTGTCATTTGCCCCTTCTGCATCAAAAACCCCAGGTATTTATGGTCAGTACCTGATAACCCTGCCTTTCGGCCAATGGCTTCGTGCATTTGAATAGAAGTGTAGGCGTATAACTGGCTTAACCGCCTGATCTGGGTGATGAACTCGGTGCCCATATATATCTTATTGAATAAATATCTTAGTCAGTAAGATAATAATTTTATAAATAAATATTGTATTTTTCGAACAAACCTATGCCTCAGCAATGAATTACGAAATCATCAGGGACGAAGCTGTATTGCGCGCATTTATAGACTGGCTGCCAGTACTGGAAGAAAGTGAAGTATACTATGTGTCATTACTTGCCAGAAGCAAATATTCTGATATAATCAAGTCAGATAAGCAACAATTGAAACGGTTCACCAGCCGGAAAGAAGATCTCTTTACCAAGATATGGCAACTGGAATGCCCCATTGGTGCTTACACACAAAAAGGTGAACCTATCCCACAGGAAGCCCTTGCTATCTACATTACCCCGAATCCAAGGAGTATGCACGATGCCATGTTCAGTTCTCTTGTTACACTGGCCAGGACAATTCAACATAAAAATATGTCGGCAAATCCTCATCAGGAAGTGATGAATGAAATTCAAAAATCCAAAGGCAGGAGCTGTTTTGTGGATTTTGATTTTGACTATAAAGATGAAAACTTCGGAGAGGCGTTAAAACGTAATATTTATGAGCGGGTAGGCCAATCGGCCAAAGTACAGTTCGTAGAAACGAGAGGAGGATTTCATGTATTGGTGGATCCGACTTCAGTTGAGGAGCCATTTAAGAAAAGATGGTACCAAAGCATCACTAAATTGCCCCATGTAGATCAGGCGGGCGATCAGTTGATTCCTATTCCGGGATGTACGCAGGGAGGATTTATGCCGATCTTGTTTTAACGAAAATAAAATCAGTTTCAGAAAAGGGCCCGTCTCAAAACTTCGAGACGGGCCCTTTTTATTCGGGTACCAGATGGAGAGAATTTTCGTACATGCAATTCTCATGGCCTTCCTGTTACTTATGATACATTCCCTTTATTCGGGTACCTAAAGAGATAAGTAGTCTTTTAGTAATTCTGAAGAGGTTTATTCATTTTTGATACTTCCACCTCTACTTAAAGTAATCATTTCTACCAATTCATTCACCGCCTCCTCATCTGTCCCATTAGACCCCTTCATGCTAAATCGTAAATATCCCTCTTTATCAATGATAAATTTAGCGGGTATACCATCCACCCCATACTGCTTCACTACAGCATCTTTCTCATCACGCAATACCCTGAATGCATACTGTTTCCTCCCCAAAAAGTCTTTAATAGCAGGCCCTACATCCTTGGTATACTCCCACGTATCTATAAAAAGAAAAACAACGGATGTATCTGCCACATATTTATTGACCACCTTCTGCATGGCCGGAAACGAGGCTTTGCATGGCACACACCAGGTAGCCCAGAAGTCCAGCACCACTACCCTGCCTACATAATCTTCCAGTCTGACCACCTTTCCTTCCAGATCTTTTAGTTCAAACACAGGGGCTTTCTGCTTTACAGTCGATCGCCTGATGCTATCACTAAACTCATAGGCTATCCGGCTCTTAACGCCAGATAAATAGGTATCAAACCCCAATGTATCTGCACCATGCAATGCAATATAAGCCTGCTTCATTTTCTGCTCTACTACCTGCCCTCCTGCCCTCGCTTTCAACACCGCCGTATACGTATCCAATGCTTCCTTATATCTTGCTGCACGTACCAGCATATCCCCTTTCAACCGCATCAGACCAGGTCTGTTCTTCTCTGAACTATATCCCATTTTGTCAGTTAACCACTGAATCGCCTCCTCATACTTCTCCTGCTTCTCCAATGCACCCGTCAACAATACCAATGAAGACGCAAGAATGGAAGCTGGCGTCACCCCATTTCCCTGGTCATTCAGGTACCTCGCCGCCGTATCCACCGCCAATTTTGCAAATCGCTCTGTATTCGGAAGGTCACTGACTTTTTCAAATGACCTTGCTATTCTGAAAAACTGGTTACACTTTTCAGGCCCGTATTGCAACTGACGGACATACTCATCGACCTTTGCAAGATTATTTTCAAATGCAAATTCAGCCGCTATATAAGACCTGATATCATCCAGCTTACTGATGCTGAAACTATCATGCAACTCACTTTTATAGACAGAATCCATCATCCTGCCATTCGAAAGCTGATAGATATTAGAAAGCTGCGCACAAAGGTCTACAGGCATTCCCAACAGGAATAATAAAAGAAAATATCGCATCTTTATTGGTTAACTTTTCCCAAATAGTTCTTCCAGCTTTTGTTCCAGTTCCTCGCCCCGCAGGTTCTTCGCCACTATCTTCCCGGAAGGATCCAGCAGGAAGTTTGCAGGTATCGCCTGCAGGTTATACATCATCGCAACAGGACTCGACCAACCAGCCAGGTCTGATAACTGCACCCATGGCAATCCATCTTTCTCTATTGCCTTCAGCCATTTCTCTTTGCCATCATTCCCTTCATCCAGCGAGAACCCTACTACCGTAAAGTTCTTTTCCCTGAATCTATCATAAGCCTTTACTACATTGGGATTTTCATGACGACAAGGCACACACCAGCTGGCCCAGAAATCGACCAGCACATACTTTCCCCTAAAGCTTTTCAGCGAAACATTTTCTCCTGAAGTATTCTGCGCTGTAAATTCAGGCGCCTCTCCACCTATATCCAATACCGTCGCCTTCTTAATCATTCTTGCAAATAACTGCCCCTGCGCAGACGATTTCAGTGAAGGATCCAGCATATCAAAACCTGCTGCCGCTTTATCCATCTTTGTAGCAGGATCAAAATATGACCGCAATGAAAGCAATGACACCAGCGACTTTGGATGTCGGGTCACAAAACCCAATACGGCGCTATCCAGTTGCGCAGCCACCGCTTCATAACGCATTCTTACCACCCCCACTTCCAGCGAATCATCCGTACCATTAGCCGCTGCATACTGTTGCTCCAATACCGCTACCTTCTTTTGAATAGGTGCCAGCAGATCTACTAACTCCTGTTGATCATCATTCAGTGCTGTACCACCTATCCTGGCATGCTTTAACGAATCAACAGCTGTCACCTTCACTGTTCCGTTTTCCAGGTATACCGGTACATTATCTCCCATCCCTATACTTTGCGGCATAATACCTCCATGTGTTACATACAGAAATGCTTTCTGTTTCATGGGGCTCGTTCCTGTTATTGTAAATGTTCCGTTTACTACATCCACCGTATCAAATACCATCTTACCCGGCAACATATGCATCAACACTGCCTTATTATTTTTCTCTGCTGCGAGTTTTTTGATAGCACCTTCCAGTCTGAACGCTTGTGGATCCTGTGCTTTCAGCACTCCCGGCACCATTGCACAAGCAACCAGCATATATTTTAAACCCCTGTTCATTTGAATTATTTTGTCATGATTGAATAAATAGATCTTACGGGAATAGTCTGCTTCACTACCATCTGCAAATCCTGCCGCTGGCTGCTAAAAATAGAATGCGTACTTGATACAACCCCCACCAATCCGCCAAACTCATTGACGACTGGACCTCCACTGGAACCAATGGCATAGTCAGCAGTGATATCCATTCTTTCTGTATTGGCACCGAATTCCTCATACTTTGCATTCCGGGCGACCTGTCCTGCTGAAAAGTAATATGGAAATCCT
>Ga0316604_10002150_pt1 | contig 15656 bp, 15 predicted proteins | sample OWC_soil_day20_C_FD_207650 | JGI IMG/M metagenome (GOLD analysis project Ga0316604, IMG submission 207650) | Wetland soil microbial communities from Old Woman Creek delta, Ohio, United States - OWC_soil_day20_CT | ecosystem: Environmental > Terrestrial > Soil > Wetlands | place: USA: Ohio... | reverse complement strand
GATCGACTGGACGACTGCTTCAGCGGCCGCCTGGCCGCCCGCGTAGTTCACGACGACCGCAAACCCGTCGCTCGACAAACGCCGGGCGATCGCCGCCCCGATGCCCTTGGACGATCCGGTGACGATCGCTGTCTTGTGTTTCTTGTCGTTCATCGCGTTTCTCCTGTGCTGATGCCCAGACGTTAAGTCGCGCCGAAATTCAGAACAATCCGGCTTATCTTGACATCAGAATTCGGATAGCTAGAACAAAACACATGGACCGCTTCGATCGCATGCAGCTTTTTGTTCGCGTGGTGGAGCGCCGCAGCTTCTCCGCCGCGGCATCCGACCTCGGGCTGTCGCGCTCCACCGCCACCGAGGCAATGAAGCGGTTCGAGAGCGATCTCGGCGTGCGTCTCCTCGAGCGAACCACCCGGCACGTGGCGCCGACCCTGGATGGAGAGGCCTTCTACGCCCGCTGCAAGCGGATTCTGGCTGAGGTGGACGAAGCGGAGAACACCTTTCGGGACGTTCAGCCGAGAGGACTGCTACGGGTCGATGCCCACGGCCTGCTGACACGCACCTTCCTGCTGCCCCGCCTGTCGGACTTCCTGGCACGCTATCCCGGTCTCGACCTGCATCTCGGACAGGGCGACAGGTTGGTCGATCTGGTGCGCGAAGGCGTGGATTGCGTGATCCGGGCGGGCGCGGCGAGCGACAGCGGCCTCATCATGCGGCGGCTCGGAGCCATAACCGAGATCACCTGCGCCAGCCCCGCCTATCTGGAGCAGCATGGTGTCCCCGAAAGCCCGGACAGGCTTGACGGGCAGGTCGCTGTCGGCTTCCTGTCGTCACGCACGTCACAGGTGCTGCCGCTGGAATTCGTCGTCGACGGAGCGGTTCGGGAAATCTCCCTGCCCTCGCGGGTAACGGTCAACAACTCCGACACCATGGCCGATCTCGCCCGGCTCGGCTTCGGCCTGATCCAGGCGCCACGCTATCGCCTCGTCGACGATCTGCGGACCGGCAAGCTCGTCGAAGTGCTCGCCGATTTCCGCCCCACGCCAACCCCGCTCACGGCGCTCTACCCGCAGAACCGCCACACGGCGCCGCGATTGCGCGTCTTCCTGGACTGGATCGTCAGCATCTTCGCCGAGGCCAAAATCTGACCGGCGTGCCGGCGGTTGCCTCACCTTCGGCCACGGCGGCCACCGCCAAGGGATCGTGATGGATCATCGGCCGGGCGGGGGCGTCCTGCAGTCCTGTTCCCACGCGGCAAGCATGGACATGATTTCCAGCGAGTCGGACAGCCTCGGCGCAGGCCGCCGCGGCTGGAGAAGCCGCTCTCCAAGACACTGCTCGACTCGCTCGACCTGATGCTGGAATGCATCTCGCCCCGTTTCGACGACGACCTCCTCGGGCTCGGCTCCGTATTCATGGACGATGAATGCGTTCTTGCCGGCGACGGGCAGCCATGGATTGGTGAGGAAACGCGCCATACCACGGTCGCCATATACTGAGAAGTCCGACATCATTCCGTAGCTGTCCGTCGACTGCAGAGTCGCAAGCATGCCGTTTGAAAAGCGGACCGACAGCGAAGCATCACAGATGTTGTCGTCGTGTCGGGAGACGTTGCCGGCGCCACTGGCGGTGTGGGCGCCAAAGGCGTCGGGACCGAATGCCGTCTGGACGACATACTGCAGCAGCGAAACCGGATAGCAGCCGAGATTGAAGATCGTGCCCTTGCCGAGGGGATTGACCAGTTTCCAGATATCGGCCGCATAGACGCCGTTCACGGAACGGATTGCGCCCAACCGTCCGGAGCGGATGATCTCGCCGAATGTCTCGATCAGCGGATGGCAAAGATACATCAGCCCTTCCATGAAGAAGACATCGGCCGACCGCACGGCGCGAGCCAGCGCATCCGCATCGGCCATGCTGGTCGTCAGCGACTTTTCCGAAAGGATCGCCTTGCCTCTTTGAGCGGCCATGACGGCCACTTCGCCATGCAGGTTGTTCGGCAGGCCGATATAGACCACGTCCACGTCGGGATCGTCCAAGAGCGTTTCACTACTTGCGTACGCCTTGTCGATGCCGTGACGGCCTGCGAAATCGGCCAGTCGCCCTGGATCGCGGCCGGACACCGCAACGATCCTCGAATTGCCGCCTGAAGCGATCGCGGCGGCCATCGTTTCCGAAATGAAGCTCGTTCCCAGAATTCCCCAACGCAGCATGGACCCGTCTCCTAGCGAGCAAGAGCGAGGTAGGCGGAGGCGACCTGCGCGTCGATGTCGGCCGGAACGGGCACAACGCACATCGAAGCGTCAAGCTTGCCGGTGGCGACGCGTTCCAGGCATCTCGCCTGCAGCGTGAAGCCAAGATCCATCGATTCCACCGAGTTGCCGAGAGGACGAGGCCCCGCCAGATTGGCCATGTGCCCGCCGCCGAGGATGTGGATGCTGCGCCCATCTTTCAGCCGGAGAGTTTCAATCCCCTGCTCCGCGTAGACATCGTGCGAAACGACCAGCGGATGCGCGCGCAATCCCGCAACGTCGATTTCATGCGGGAAATGGCCCCCGTTGATCAGAATGACGCCACTCTTCAAAAGATCCATGTCGTCGGTCGTCAGAACGCCGGGGAATCCGGTGACGGTTACGATGACATCGGCTGATGCGATGGCGTCCCGGCGCAATGGCGTGGAAAATCCGTCGAGATGGGCTTCGAGCGTCGTCACCGGGTCGATATCGACGACGCTGACCGCGCTGTAGGCATTGCGGAAACAGACCGCCGTCCCTTTGCCGCAGGAGCCGTAGCCGAAAACGGTGACGCGCTTGCCGTTGGTCGCCCGGTTGGTAAAGCGCATATAGCTTTCAAACAGGCTTTGTCCGACGGCGTGGCGGTTTTCGGCGAACTGCTTGATCGGGCTGTCGTTGATGACCAGCACCGGCAGGCCGATCGCCCGCCGCATTGGCGCGAGGCGATGGCGTCCGGATGTCGTTTCCTCGGTGCCACCGCGCAACACCTTGTAGGGACGCTCTGCCACCCGCGCAAAAAGGTCGCCGCCATTGTCGAGCAGAAGATCGGGCTCGTGATCAACAAGAGCATTGATATGCCTTTGATGAGCGGTCTCGTCGGTGGTTTGCTCGCCGATGATTTCGATGTCCTGGGCACGCAGATAATCGACCGTCTCCGGCTGCGTGCTGTTCAGGTTGCCGGCCGAAACGAGCTTCGCGCCACCGGCCTTGAGCGTCATCAACAGCGCAACGGTCTTGGGCTCGAGATGAATGGCCGTGCCGATGGTCAGCCCGGCGAAAGGACGGGTCTGCCTGAACTCGTCGGCAGTTGCCTGTAGCAGGCGGCAACTGCGAGCGACCCATTCGATACGCGAAAGCGATGCGTGGTTTGTCATGGCTGTCTCTTTGTGCGTGGTGATCTCCGGCAAGCGACGATAACTTGCGGGCCATCCCGGCGCACAGGGACATTAAACTGCTTGAAGGGGCAGTTTCCCTTCGGATGGTTGCCGCTTCCGGCCTTCGTCGATCAGCCAGGATTGCAGGGCAACGATCGGTCCGCGCGCCCTGTCGGCGACGCGGCAGCAAAGCCGAAATCCCGCCGGCCTCGCCACGAAGCCCAAAGGGGCATGCAAGGCGCCCGAGGCGATCTCCGATTCAACGGAGGCGCGCGGGGCTATCGTCACGCCCAGTCCGGCTTTCGCTGCTGCGATGGCCAGCGGCAAGTCCTCGAATTCATTGCGCTTCCTGAACCGCAAAGGGGCATTGCCGCTCTCCCGGAACCAGTCGTCCCAGAGATAGGGCACGTTGCGCGCAACGATGGCCGTCATGCTCTCAAGGGAAGCCGCTTCCACCAGATCCGCCCGCATCACGGGGCCGAACTCGTCGGCCATGAATCTCGTCGCGACGACATCGGGCAGCGGCCGGTACTCACCGCCAACGATGATGGCGTCGAGTTCCGGCATGTCCGAAAGCGCAGCGGTCACCGGGATCGATACGATGTCGATTTCGAGCGTCGGCACTTGGGCGAGAAGAAGCGGCAATCGGGGCAAGAACCACGCGGTGGCCATCGGAATGGGAATGCCGAGCGTCAGACAGTTTGTCTTGCTGTCAGAAGATATCTCCTCCGCAGCCCGTCCGATGATCGTCAAGGCCACACCGACAGCGTCAGCCAGGCGTTTCCCGGCCGGACTCAACGAGAGACGACCGCTTTGCCTGATGATCAGGGGCGTTCTGAAATAATCCTCAAGGCCAGCAAGTTGCTGGCGCACCGCACCGGGAACCACGCCGAGTTCAGCCGCTGCGCCGCGTAGACTTCCGCATCTGGCCAGTGAGTCGAGCACGCGCAGCGCATTGAGTGATGGCAGAGAATTTGCTCGCTTCTCGATCATGACCTTTCGAAATCCGGGTCGTCGACGCCGCTCTGGTGGCCGGCTCAGGCAAGATATCAGATCTTGAGCCCGGTATCGGCGTCCTTCATGGTCATCTGGATGAACTCGATCGACTCCGCCAGTTTTTTCATCTCCCAGCCATTCAGCTTGACCGGCAGCTGCTTCAGAATTCCCTCGCGACCGATCATGCACGGCATGCTCAGCGCGACGTCGCCGTCGTGGCCATACTGCCCGCGCAACGTGGTGGACGCCGGATAGATGCTGCGTTCGTCGAGGAGAACGGCCTTTGCCATGGTTATCGCCGCCTGGGCGACACCCGCATTGGTCCAGCCCTTGCCGTTCAGCACCTCGTAAGCGGCACTGACGATCCTGGCTTTGACCACGTCCGGGTCACGAATATCCTGCGTGGCCTCGAAATACTGGTCCAGCTCTCCAAAAGCTATCCCACCGACGTTGACGTGACTGAGAACGGGGAAAGCCGTCCGCCCATGCTCCCCCATCATGAAGCCGGTCACCGACTTTGGATCGATGCCATAAGTGTTGGCGACCAGTTTGCGCAGACGGGCCGAGTCGAGCATGGTTCCCGTACCGAACACGCGGCCTTTCGGGTAACCGAATTCGTTCTCTGCGATATAAACCATCGTATCCAGCGGATTGGTGATCAGGATGACGATGGCGTCTCTGGTGTGGCGGGCGATGCCCGCCATGACGTCACGGATGACGCGGCAGTTGGCCTTGGTCAGCAGAGCGCGATCCGGCTCGGCCTTCGGGTTGTTGGGGTCGGGCGTGACGCTGGAGCCGGCCGCAACGATGATCACGTCGGCGTCGGCGCACTGCTCGTATCCACCATCGGTGACGTCGACGTTGTTCATGTAGGTCAGCGCGGTTGCCTGCGCCTGGTCGAGTGCTTCCCCGAAGGCAACGTTCTTCAGAAGATCGATAACGCCGATTTTTGCGAACAGCCCCGTCTTCATCGCGTCGGCAAGAACGTAGGAGCCGACGTGTCCAACGCCGACGACAACCAGCTTGTTTGTATGCACGATTTCGCTTCCTGCAGGTGACGGTGTGCGCGTCCATGACGCCCGTCCCCCCAACCGAAGGCGCCTCAACGGTGGCGGTGTGCTCCTACTCCCGAGCAAGCGGGTCGACAAGCTTATTCAATGGGCACCGGATGTCCGTCGCGCGCCCGCACACCGCAGCGTCCGTTCAGGCTTGGCCGGTCAGCCAGCGACCGCCCGCGCCTTGGCATGCCGCTCTGCATTGAGGCGCATCAGCTCGCGGGCACGGGCAAGGCTGGCCGGCTGCTCCGAGCGATACCGCGAACCAACCTCCATCATCAGCACCGTTCCCGGCAGGAACTCCAGCTGGGTGAACAGGCCGTCCCAGTCGATATCCCCCCAACCGAGTGGCATATGCAGGTCGCCAAGCCCCAGAGCCGTCGCCTCCTGCAGATGATACGGCTGATAGCGGCCAATCGGCCGGCCGAAGGAATCGTGGACGTGCAGGTGCCCGGCGATCGGCGCCATCGCCCGGACCTGTTCGAAGAAATCGAGGCCGCGGAAGGTGGATTCGATATAGGCGTGGCTGAAGTCGATCAGCGCCACCAGGTTGGGATTGTCCACCGCCCGCACGGTTTCGGCCACTTCAGCCGGTGTCTGCCGATATTGGCCTGGCTCCGTGGTGAAGATGTTCTCCAGTGCGATCCGCACGCCGTGACGCCGGGCAAAGTTTGCCAGATCGGCCAGGGCGTCGCGTTCGCGTTGGTCGGCATCTGCACGCTCGGCGATCTGGTCGGCTCGCAGGGCTCCCCCATGCTGGACCAGGACGCGTGCGCCGATGCGGTCGCAGACCTCGACCAGCGCCTTGGCGGCCGCCAGTTGGTAAGGCAGCGTCTCCGGGTCCATGAAGTTTGACGAGACAAGGCCATGCACGGTGTAGCGGAAGGCAAACCGCCCCGTCAGCGCGGCAAGGCGGTCGAGACGCTCCGTCACGATCCTGCCGCCGGTGATCAGATCGATACTGGTCAGCCCCAGTTCGACAGCCTCGACGCCCATCGCTTCAAGGCGGACGAGATCGGCTTCAAGGTCGGCAAGTTCGCCATCGGCGGAACCGGCGTTGAAACCGGTAGCAATGAGGTTGGACATGACGGGTCTCCAGAATGGCGGAAAAATCAAAGGGAAAGCGCAGCACGCTGTTCGAGCGCGACATCTGGACTGTCGGAGGTGAGATGGCCGACGCCGCGACCGAGCCAATCGGCGATCCGCGCGGCATCGTTGACGGTCCACACGCACAGGCTCTCGAGCGGCCAGGTGACGCGGATCATGTCCCACTCCGAGGCCATCAGCGTCTGCTCGATGGCTACGATGTCGACCAGATCCCCGACGGCGGCGAGGAAGGCGGCGAGACCGCCCTGGCGCTCCGCCCAGTCGGCATTGACCGACACGAGCCTGGGCACTGTCGGCGCCAGTGCCCGACAGGTTTCCAACACGCCGGTATCAAACGATGTGAGGTGGCTGCGGCCGATCACGCCATGGCGCTTCAGCGCCTCGGCAACATGAGCGGCCAGACCGGGATAGGGTCGGCCGGCTTCGTCGGCCTTGATCTCCACGTGCAGATCAATTCCGGCCGGGGCGAGGACGGCCAAGACCTCGTCGAGTGTCGGCACGGCTTCGCCGCAGCCGTGGAGGAATGCGTCCAGCCGACTCTGGCGCGTCAGCAGCCGAACCGGCCCGCTCGCCTCCGTCGTGCGATCGAGCGTGGCGTCATGGATCACCACGAGGTCACCGGCTTCGGTCAGGTGCACGTCGAACTCGATGGCGTCGACGCCGAGGTCCAGCGCCTTGCGAAAGCCGCCGAGCGAGTTTTCCGGCCAGAGATTGCGGGCGCCGCGATGGCCGATGATCTTGGTCATGGGGATGTTTCCTGAAGGCAAGAGAAAGACGGGGCCGGCCCGGTGGGCGTCAACGGATGGTCGGATCGAGCTTGTCGCGCAGCCAGTCGCCGACCAGCGAAATCGACAGCGTGGTCAGCATGATGACGACGGCCGGTGCCAGCATGATCCACGGCGCCCGCGTCAGATATTCGCGCCCGAAACCGACCATGTTGCCGAGGCTGGTCTCCGGCGGCTGCACCCCGAGGCCGAGAAAGGACAGACCGCTTTCCATCAGGATGATTTCCGGAAAGGTCAGCGTCATCGACACGATCAGCGTCGAGGCGACGTTGGGCAGGATGTGGCGGAGGTAGACACGGCCTGGGGTGGCGCCAAGCTGAACCACCGCCGCCGCGTAACCCTGCGTTCCGGCCGAGATGGCCAATCCGCGGGCGATGCGGGCATAGCGCTCCCAGCCGTAGAACCCCATCAGGCAGACCAGCAGCAGCATCGAGGAGCCAAAGAAGGCGAGCACGGCGAGCGACATGATCAGAAACGGCAGTGCCGCCTGGAAGTCGGCCAACACCAGGATCAAATGCTCGACGACGCCGCGGAACTGCGCCGCCGCAAAGCCCAGCAGCGTACCGAAGGTCGCCGACAGCAGCGTGGCGCCGAAGGCGATCACCAGGGACACCCGGATCGACTGGATGAGCCGGGTCAGCACGTCGCGCCCAAGTTCGTCGGTGCCGAGCAAGTGTTTGAGGCCGCCCGGTGGCGCCAGACGATGAGCGAGATCCATCGTCGTGATGTCGAACGGTCGAATCTGGTCGGCGAAGGCGGCGACCAGCACCATGGCACCGAGCCAGGCTATGCCGAGGCCGACGGACATCGGCAGTCTGGACCGGCTTCGACGCACGGACTTGGCGTCCGTGGCAGGGCTGGCGAGTGTGTGGCTGATCGACATGGCTTTTCCTCAATGCCGGCGCGCGGCGAGGCGCGGATCGAGCCAGCCGTAGGCAAGGTCGACCAGGAGATTGGACACCACCATGGTCGCGGCAATCACCAGCAGGATGCACTGGACGACGGCAAGGTCGCGGTTGGAAACGGAAACGATGAGAAGACGACCGATGCCGGGCCAGGAAAAGATCGACTCCACCACCACGGCTCCGGCGATCAGCGACCCCACCATGAAGCCGACCAGCGTGACGATCGGCAGCGCCGCGTTGGGCAGGGCATGCCGCCAGACAACATTGCGCCAGCTCATGCCCTTGGCGGACGCCGTCCGGACGTAATGCTGGGTCAGAACTTCGATCATCGCCGAGCGCGAGAAGCGCGCCAGAATGCCGATGCCTCCAATGGCCAGCGTCAGCGTCGGCAGGATGCCGTGAACCCAGGTATCCTGCCCCCCCGAGGGCAGTACACCGAGCATGACCGAAAAGATCAGCACCAGTAAAAGCCCCATGACGAAGGACGGGATGGTGAAGCCGAGAACCGAGAGCAAAATGACGGCGCGATCCGTCGTGCTGTCGCGGTTGAGCGCCGCATAGACGCCGGCCGGAATGCCGAGGAACAGCTTCAGCGCCATGGCCGGCAGCGTCAGTTGCAATGTCGCCGGCACACGCTGCAGAACCAGGCCCAACGCCGAGGCGTGGTCGCGCATCGAGACGCCGAAGTCCCCCGTCAGGATCGACCTGACATAGGCGAAATACTGCACCCACAGCGGCTGATCGAGCCCCCACCTGTGACGAAAGGCATCGACCGCATCCTGCGGCGCATCGGGACCGAGCATCACCTGTGACGGATCGCCCGACATGCGCAGCACGACGAAGGCGAAGGTGACCACCGCGATGATGGTAATGAACGCTCTCAGCAGGCGCCCGAGCATAAAGCGGACCATCTCAAATTCCTTGCCGGAGGGTGTCAGGCCGCGTGCAGGCAAGCCCCTGCCACGTGGCAGGCCACCTGCCGACCGTGGGCGATCGACGTGAGCGACGGCGCGGTCGTTCTGCAAATCTCACGCACCAGAGGGCAGCGTGGGTGAAAGGCACAACCCGACGGACGATTGCCCGGATTGGGCGGCTCCCCCTGCAGGATGGTCCGATGGGCCAGCGGCTTGCCGGGCTCGGGCACCGATGACACCAGCGCCTGCGTGTAGGGGTGGCGCGGGTCCCTGAAGACGTCGTCGGAGGACGCCTCTTCGACGATGCGCCCGAGATACATCACGGCGACGCGGTCGGCGATGTTGCGCACCACCTTGAGGTCGTGGCTGATGAACACCATGGCGATGCCGGTGTCCTGCTGCAGATCGCGCAACAGGTTGACCACCTGCGCCTGGATCGACACGTCGAGCGCCGACACCGGCTCGTCGCAGACGATCAACTTGGGTTCGGAGGCCAAGGCACGGGCGATCACCACGCGCTGGCGCTGGCCACCGGACAGTTGGTGTGGGTATCGGTCGGCCTGCTCGGCGTCGAGGCCGACCGCATCCATCAACGACCGGATACGGGCGGCACGATCGGCACCGTCGGCAAGGCCGTGAATGTCGAGCGGCTCGCCGATCTGTTCGGCAATGGGCAGGCGACGGTCGAGCGCCGCCAGCGGATCCTGGTAGACGAGTTGCATCTTCCGGCGAGACTGCCGCCAGTCCTTTGAGCCGAGCCCGGGCATGGCGTCGCCGTCGAAACGGACCGCCCCTTCGTCGGCCGGATCGATGCCGAGCAGCATGCGGCCAAGCGTCGACTTGCCGCAGCCGGATTCGCCGACAATGCCCAGCGTCTCGCCGGCCTCGACGGTCAGCGATACGCCATCGACCGCCCGTAGCATCGTTGGCTCAACGAAAAGACCCCGCAGGATCTGGTAGACGCGGGCAAGGTCACGCGCTTCAAGCAGAACAGTCATGGTGTGGCGTAGCGCGGCAGCTTTGCCGTCTCCGTCAGGCCGAGACCGGATAAGGACGGCATCGGCTGATAGCAGGCGAGCCGGCGGCCGGCCGTCAGGCCACCAAGCTGCGGGGGGGCCTCAAGGCAGGCGGCAACGGCGTTCGGACAACGCGGCGAGAAGGCGCAGCCGGACGGCATGTCCTTGGCCGACGGGACCATGCCGGGAATGGGCAGCAGGCGCCGACGCGGCGCATTGAGGCGCGGAATGGCATCGAACAGACCGCGCGTATAGGGGTGGCGCGGGTGGTCGAACAGATCCGCCGTCCGTCCCTCCTCGACGATCCGGCCAGCGTACATGACGCAGACCCGGTCGCAGACCTGGGCGACGGCGCCAAGATCATGACTGATGAAGATCGTCGCCATGCCGGTCTCGGCCCTGAGCTCGTTGAGCAGGTCAAGGATCTGGGCCTGGATGGTGGCGTCGAGTGCCGTGGTCGGCTCGTCGGCGATCAGATAGTCCGGCTGGCCAGCCAGCGCCATGGCGATCATCAGTCGCTGGCATTGACCGCCGGAAAACTCGTGCGGATAAAGGTCGAAGCGTCGGCGGGCGTCGGGGATGCCGACCATGTCCATCAGGCGGACCGCCTCAGCCTTGGCGTCATGCACGGTAAGGCTACGGTGCAGCCTTACCGCTTCGGTGATCTGCCGGCCGACGCGCAACACCGGATTGAGCGAGCTCGACGGATCCTGGAAGATGATGGCGATACGGCCGCCCCGCACCCGCTCCAGCAGACGATGGGAGGCGCCTCGCAGTTCCTCGCCGTCGAGCCGGACCGAACCGGTGACCTGCGCCTTGCCCGGCAACAGACCGAGCGCCGCCAGCCAGGTGACCGACTTGCCGCAACCGGATTCGCCGACGAAGCCGACAGCCTCGCCCTTGGCGATGGTGAGCGTGATGTCGTGCAGAACCTCGATGCCGTCGAAGCCGACGCGGAGGTTGCTGAGTTCGATGAACGATGGGCCCAGAGTGCTCATGAGCTTCCCTCTTCAGGCGAATGCGCCGCGTCGACAGCGGCCGGAAGATTGGAAAATCCCCGGAGGGCGACGATGGCACGCCATGTCGGCCTCCGGGGACAGGGTCTGTACGACGGCTCAGGCTTTCCAGTTGGCCGTGCGGAAGTCCATCGCAAAGGCCGGCGCGGCCTTCCAGTTCAGCGACGACTTCATGCCGGTGAACACGGCATTCTGGTGCAGCACCTGATAGGCCGGGTCTTCGCGTTCGCAGATCTCCAGCATGCGGGCAAAGGCCTTCTTGCGCTGGGCGCGATCGGTCGAAGTCTCCATGATGACCGCCATCTGGTTGACCTCGGCGTTCGACCAGTCCTTCTTCTGCTGGACTTCACCATTGGGGCCGAACTGCACAACGATCGGCGTGATCGGATCGTTGATGGTGTTGGAGGCCGACCAGTCGCGCACGCCCTTGACACCAGCCGGATCGTGGATCTGCGCCCAGTTTTCCTTCATCTCGATCTCGATATTCAGACCGACCTGTTTCCACATTTCCACCAGGATCTGCGCGTTGGCGACCTGGTTGGTGTAGTAGTTGTTGAGAAGGCGATAGGGGATGGCATCGCCCTTGTAGTTGGCCTGTTTGAGAAGGTCGCGGGCGAGCTCGGGATTATATTCCGGCGCCGCCCATCCCTCGATGAACATGTCGCCGTAAGACTTGAACTGCAGTCCCGGCGGAACCTCCGTCTTTCCAGCCCACAGCGCCTCGACGATCGCCTGCCGATCGACAGCGTGCGTCATGGCGCGGCGAACCAGCGGATCGGCCAGCGTGGCATTCTGGGTGTTGAAGACCGAAATGCGATGGTTCCAGATGGTGGAATTCTGCACTTCGAAGCCGGGCGTATTGGCAACGGCGTCGATCTGATCGGGCGGCAGGTCGCAGGCGAAATCATACTGGCCCGACAGCAAACCATTGACGCGCGAGGCGACTTCGGGAACTTCGACGAAGCGGATCTGGGCAAGCGGCGGCCGGCCGGCCCAATGGTCGTCGAAGGCGACCAGCGTCAGCGACACGTCGGGCTTGTAGTCGGCGACCATGTAAGGGCCGGTGGTGACCGGCTTGCTCGCCCATTCAGCATAGGTCTTGGCTTCGTCCCAGGCGCGGCGGTTGGCGATCTGGCTGCCATGGGAATACAGGCGACCTTCCATCGTCACGTCCGGCGTCGCGTTATGGAAGCGCACCGTGTACTTGTCGACGGCCTCGACGCCGGCCAGAGCCGGCCAGATGCGGCGGGCGACGCCGGGGACGAGCGCGGGCAGTTCCTTGGCGGTGGTCGGCTTGTGCTGATCCTCGAAGATCGTCGTACCGCCCTTCGGCTCGGTATTGCCGAACAGGCGCTCCTTGGAGAAGGAGAAGACGACGTCCTCGGCGGTCAGTTCGTCACCGTTGTGGAACTTGACGCCCTGGCGCAGCTTGAGCTCGACGGTCTTGTCGTCGATGCGGTGCCACTCGGTGGCGAGACCGGGCTGTGGGCCCTGATTTCCCATCCAGTCGCGCAGGATCAGCCCTTCCCACAGATTGGGGAAGAAGATGCGCTCGCCGACGTTGGACTGCTCATACCAGGGGTCGAGCGTGTTGTTGTTGGATATCTTCTGGACGGCGATGGTGATCGACGGGCGGGAGGCCTGGCCCAGCGCAATACGCGGCAGGATCAACCCTCCGGCGGTGGTTCCCAGCAGTCCAAGGGCGGTGCGTCGATTGAGCAGGATCACAAGACTCTCCTTTTTTCCGTTCTGGCCAACGGGCTTTTCAAGGAACGTCTTACGAGCCAATGTGTGATGGTTTGGCCGCAGTTTTGTGAAGAGTCGATGACCATCCAAGGCTCGCGCAAACTGCCGGCGGCAAACGGGCATGAGCGGTGTGGCTCGGCTATTCAAGATCTGGCACGGCGATCTGCCGGGGAAGCGCCGAAATTGCTCCGGCGCCTCTCCAGAGAGATATTTCAGAACACCTTAAGTCCGTTCAGCAGAACGATGGCGATGGCGACCGGCGCCACGAAGCGGACCAGGAAGAACACGCTTCGGATCGCCAGGCGATTGGCCAGCGAGCCTGTTTCGGCGAGCCGCTTCTCCGGCCCTGCCAGACCGTAGACCCAGCCGACGAACAGGCAGATCAGAATGCCGCCGACGGGGAGCAGGATGTTCGAGCTCAGGAAGTCGAACAGATCGAAGGGGTTGAGGCCGAAGATCTTGAACTCGGCTGTCAGGCTCTGCGACAGCGCCGCGGGAACGCCGAGCACGGCGATCATGGCGATGGTGCTGATCGCCGCCGCCTTCCGCGGCAGATGGAAGCGCTCTGACAAGATGGCCACTACCACTTCGAGCAGCGACAGGATGGCGCCGACGCTGGCGATCGCCGTCAGCACGAAGAACAGCGTCATGAAGACGATGCCGCCTGGCATCGAGGTGAACACGGCCGGAATCGTCATGAACACCAGCGACGGGCCGGCGGCCGGTTCGAAGCCGAAGGCGAACACCGCCGGGAAGATGGCGATGCCCGCGAGCAGCGACACCGAGAGGTCGGCGAGCATCACCCGCGTCGCGGTGGCCGCGATATTCTGATTGTCGCGAAAATAGCTGCCGTAGGTCAGCATGGTGCCCATGCCGAGCGACAGCTTGAAGAAGGCGAGCCCGAGCGCCGTCAGCATCACCGCCGGGGTGATCTTGGAAAAGTCGGGACTAAACAGGAAAGCAAGCCCCTGCCCCGCCCCCGACAGAGTCAGGCTGCGGACGCACAGGATCAGCAGCAAGATGAACAGCAGCGGCATCAGACGGCGCGTCACCGCCTCGATCCCTTTCGAAACGCCAAAGGCGATGATGAACCCTGTGAGGGCGAGCACCACCCACTGCCAGAGCAACGAGGACAGTGGATTGGAAACGAGTTGGGTAAACACCACTTCGGCCGTCTTCGGGTCGGTGGTGGCGATCTCGCCGGTCAGCGACTTGAAGATGTAGGCATAGACCCATCCAGCCACCGAGGAATAGAAAGCCATGATGAGGAGCGCGGCGGCGAACCCCATCCAACCGATCGCCTTCCACCACCACTGGTTCCGCGGCGCGAGCTTGTCGAAGCTGGTGATGGCATCCGCCCGCGCCGTCCGGCCGATCATGATTTCCGAAATCATCACCGGCAACCCGACGAGAATGGTGGCGGCGAGATAGACCAGGAGAAAGCCGGCCCCGCCATTTGTGCCGGTCAGCGAGGGAAATTTCCAGATGTTGCCGAGCCCCACCGCCGACCCGAGAGTGGCCATCAGTGCGCCGAATGTGGTGGTGAACCCGTCACGAGCTTGAGACATTTCCGTTTCGCCCCCCTGCATTTTTTATTCGATTGAGTGAAGCTATCGTTCAGGGACGGACCGCGTTCAAGATAGGGCGCCCACCACCTTCGGCCATCCTGTGCAAAAGGTGGGGATAGCCTCCGGCGGTATGCGCCATTTCAAGCGGTTCTGACGGCAAAACACCGGGCAATCTGAAGCCGAAGCTATCAGTGTCTCGCGTCTTGCATCACCTTGCCTCAACCGTCATGCGCACCTATCATGCGCATGACCATGAGGCAGACCATGTCGAACCAACAGAACATCCGCAAGCCAACCAACCTGTCGCTGAACGCTGAACTGCTTCGGGAAGCGCGCTCTTTCGGCGTGAATCTGTCTCAGGCAGCAGAAGCGGGCCTTCGCCGCGCCGTTGCCGAAGCCAGGGCCGAACACTGGCGTCATGAAAACGCCGACGCTCTGCTGAGTTCCAATGCGTGGGTCGAAACGAACGGCCTGCCGCTCGACCGCTATAGGCAGTTCTGATGGCGCGGTTTGACGTCTTCCCCAATCCTGGTGGCAGCGGTTATCTCCTGGACGTCCAGGCGGACCTGCTCGACGGGTTGAACACGCGGATCGTCGTGCCGCTGTTGCCGACCGCATCGGCACCGAAGCCGGCGCGGCGCCTCAATCCCATAGTCGAGATCAATGCGATACCTCACGTTATGGTCACTCAGTTCATGGCGGCGGTGCCGATCGCCATCCTGCGAAACCCTGTAACCAGTCTCGCCAACCAAGAACTCGCAATCGGCAACGCCCTCGACATGGTTCTCGTCGGATTTTGACGTCCGCTCGGAACACTCGCAACGTGAGCGCTGATCGGACCTTCAGGTCCGAATTTGGGGTGCAACTGCTGGCGCCGTCACGTCCCGAACGGTGGCAACAAGGCCGCTTGCTGGCGGTCACGCTCGGCGCTGACGATGGCGTGCGCCTGCTCGTCGGGAATGCCGACGGCGGCGAGGACAGCCTCGGAGAGCTGCAGGCTGGCCTCAAGGGGCAGCAGAACGACTTTGGACGCTCCGACCGCCAGCAACAATCGGGCGTGCTGTGTGTCATAGGCCCGCGCAAAAATCGGCAGGTCCGGCCATTCCGCCCGAGCAACGCGAACGACGTCGGCCGCCGCGGCGCTATCGTTCATGGTGACG
>Ga0316604_10002148_pt1 | contig 15684 bp, 15 predicted proteins | sample OWC_soil_day20_C_FD_207650 | JGI IMG/M metagenome (GOLD analysis project Ga0316604, IMG submission 207650) | Wetland soil microbial communities from Old Woman Creek delta, Ohio, United States - OWC_soil_day20_CT | ecosystem: Environmental > Terrestrial > Soil > Wetlands | place: USA: Ohio... | reverse complement strand
AAGAAGGTAATCAAGAAGCTAACTGTTTGGTACACTTATCCACAGATGCCAGCTTCAAAAGCAGCGAAAAGCCCTGGGTCAAATTTCAATCGGCAGGGTGGGTCAATATTCAATCGGCGCCGACAAGATGGCGAAATCTTTGAAAAAACTCCATGGCACAGCGCATCTACGACCACGAACTATCGTTTTATTTGAGTGAGATCTAACAGAAGGGAATAATTCAGCACTGGCTTGCAGCAGAAGCCAGTGCAAGGAAAGAAAAAACCGTCGGCAAAGACCAGCCGAAGCGATTTTCAGCCAGCTATTTTACGCCACACGCTTGTAGCCGGTGGGGTAGCCTGACTTTTCCAGATAATCATCAAGAATGTCGCCCATGCGGTATTGCTTGCCCCATGCATTGAGGGATTCTCTGGAACGCATCTTGTACAAATCAAGGATTTTTTTTCTCCGCAGATAATCCATGACGTTGACTATGGTTCCGCTTGAGTCTGAGTAGCTGGCAAGGTAACCTGATTTTTTCAGATAGTCATCGAGAATGTCTTCGATGATGCCTCCATTGCTCCATACCTTTACTGCTTCGGATTCCTTCTGCCGCATCGGGTATTGGGTGAGGATCCCGCGCTCCTGTAGGTGTGCTTTGGTTTCCATGATCAATCCTGGTCTTGTTTCCCAGTTTTTGCCTTAAGGGTATTAGGCAATTCAAATGTGCAGATAACGTTTGTTTGTTAACGCACTTGCTGTCTATGTTTCCCGTTTTTGACGGAATTCGCTTTGTTTTTGCGCAAACATGCAGCTAATCCGCCTGAAAAATGACAAACTTATGACAAACACTTACAGGCTATCGGGATAACAAGGTGCTGTCAATTGGCAAGAACGGAATTTTGCTAACGAAACCGTATTATCCAGTCAGTGCAATGGCAATCGGTGTCGTGAATGCGGCAAGGATGGTCGAAAGCACCATGCTGGATGCGATTGGTCCCTTCATGGTCTTGAACTGATCCGCCATCAGATAGACATTGACAGCGACCGAGATCGAAGCCAGCATCACGATCGCCTGCGTTTCCAGCTTCGGCAGGCCGAGCGCGACCGCCAGCCCCCAGACAACCAGCGGCTGCAGCACCAGTTTCAGGCTGGTGATGGCGATACTTTCCCGCCATCCTTCGCGGATGCCGTATTCGGCCAGCCCCATGCCGAGTACGATCAACGCCATCGGCGCGGCTGCCTGCGCCGTCATTTGCAACGGTGTTTTCAGCACCAGCGGCAGCGGAATGCCGGTGAAATCCCAGGCGAGGCCAAGCAGGATCGAGGCGACGATCGGATTCGTCAGCACGCCCTTGATAGTTTTGGAAAACCCCTTTACCGACAGGCTGCCATGCAGTGCCCATTCAGTAGAAATCGTTACCAGTGTCCACAATAGCAGCGCATTGAACGCGATGATCAGTGCCACTGGTGGCAGCGCTTCGTCGCCAAGCGTCATTTTTGCCAGCGGAATGCCGAGAAAGACGTTGTTTGAGTAAATGCCGCCGAGCGCGAATACCGATTGCGAAATCCCGTCGAGCCTGAACAGTTTCCAAGCAACCAGCCTTCCGGCAATGAACACGACGACGCAACTGCCGAAGAATGCGATCAGCAACCGCGTATCGACTGGTGGCAGACTGGAAAAGCGGCACATCGTGTTGAACAGCAATGCCGGCACGGCGACGTTGAACACGAATTTCGACAGCGCGTTGGCGACATCCTTCGGCCATTTGCCGATGCGCATCAACAGGTAGCCGAGAAAGACCAGCAGGAACAGGGCGGAAGAGAGCGTGATGTGATGGAAAAGGGTGGCAAGCACAGTGCGGTAGGATGATTCTGTGAATTGCAGTATTCTACGCCACCTCTTTTGAGATTCTCGATGGAATCAGAGAAGGCAGGCAGGGGCGAAGGTCTGTGGAATATCGATGCGCGCGGCTTGAACCGCTGAAGCCGTAGGGATTAACGCTACCAGGAGCGCACTCGCCCGGTATCGATATGCACGAAATCTGATTTCGGATAATAGCCAACGCCGCCAGCATGCAAGGCCAGCGCTGCTTCACGCAATGCGGTCAGGCTGCATTGCGGCAGGCGGATATCTATCGCCTGGCCTTTCATGTGCAGGCTGCCTTGCGCGACACCAGAGCCGGGGGTTGCCAGCTTGGCATTGCTCTCGGGTGAGCGAAAACCGGAAATCACATGAAACGGCTGGTTGCTGCCGAGTTTGGCATGCAGCAGGTAAAGCAGGTCGAACAGGCGGTTGTCAATCAGTGCGATTTCGTTCGTACGGTGATCGCGCAGAAGGCGGTTGAACGCTGCCATTGCTTCAGGAACGTATTGCCCCTTTTCCCAGTAGGCGGTCAACAGGCTTTCGCCTGTATGCAGGTTCAGGAAGCCCAGTTTCCGTTCAGCTACAGGCTGCATGTTGCCTGCCCATGACGGGGTTGCGAGAGCGCAGGCGCTGGCGGTGGTCCATTTCAGAAAGTCGCGGCGCGACAGGCCTTTCTCATTGGCGTTGCTGCTGTTGCGTATGATTGATGATGCTTGCCTGTTCATTATCCTCTTCGGTTGGCGCGAGCGTGACTTCGCGTGCCATTCCTTCCTTGCGCCGGACGATTTCCTTGACGCGCTGCCAGTCAATGCGGTCGGTCAGATCATAAGAATCCGCCAGTCTGCGTACCGCAGCCATTGGGTCGCCCGCTTTTTTATAGACATCCGTATGTACTTCGACGAAGATTCGCCCGTCTGGCAAATGCGCCAGCATCACCGGAGTATATATGATCCTGCCTTCCATGCCGATTTCTGCCTTGTCAAACAAGGCTTGAATGTCATCGGGGTGCATGCGGATGCAGCCGTGGCTGCGGAAACGGTAGATGCTGGCTGGCGCAATCGTGCCGTGGATGCCGTAACCGGGCAGGCTGAGTCCAAGCCAGTGCTTCCCAAGCGGATTTTTGGGGCCGGGCGGTATTTCGGTAATCACCGCCTTGCCTTCGCGCTTCATTTCTTCCTGAATTGATTTGGGCACCACCCAGGCCTTGTTTTCCTGACGGTTGGCGATGTAAAAACTGCCGGATGGAGTGGGCCAGTCAGGCTTTCCCAAGCTGACCGGGAATGAGCTTTCCAGCTTGCCGTCCTCAAAGTAATACAGCATTCGTTGCGGCAGGTTGATCAGAATGCCTTCCTCAAGCTGCGCTGGAACGATGTGCGGATTGACGATGCGCAGCTTGTCCCCGGTTCGGATTTTGTGGCTGACAGGCAGCCCGTTTTCCCGCAGAATGGTAGTTTCCGGAATGCCGAAGCGAGCCCGGATTTTTGCCAGCGTATCGGTGCGCTTTACAGTGTATTCGATGTCGCTACTGGCGATGGCTTCGGAATAGGTGGCAGACGGACTGGCGGATCTTTGCGCATGTGCCGCGTGGTTTAGCAGCAGCCCAATAGACAGACAACCCAGCGCATTGATGATGCGCCGGGCAGAAGACGCAGACAGAATCGCAAAGAATTTAACTGTCAATTTGCTGGTTATCCATGTTGTTGATGGCAAGCGGTGTCTGTTTGGTGGCTTTCTTCGATAACATCACTTTCATTGCCATGTCCTTGCCGAGAACCAGCTTGATGTCGGTACCGCTGCGCAGGTTTTCATCCTGACGCAGCACAGCCTTTTGGGCAAGCTTTTGGCTCAATGCCAATGCTTGATCGCGATAGCCGGCGCGGTAGTGGATGACCGTCTGCTTTTGGCGATATGGTTTGAAATTGGTCAGCCTGGCATGAGGCAATCCTTGCTCGACAAGAACGGCAAGAGTTCTTCTGGCCATGCCGGTGATGCCGTTGCCGTTGGCGATTTCAAATTGATATGCCGATTCAGCCAGATGTTCGCCCGGTTCGAGCGCAGGTCCGGGTTTATCTGCCTGTTTTACCGTTTTGGATTCCGGGAGTGGCGTTGCAGGAATGGTCGCTGCAGGGGAACCAGTTGGCGGATTTTCAGGCTCGTTCCGATCGGTTGTGCTGATGGATGAAGCAAGTACCATCAGCGAATCGCCGAGTGCGGCCGATTCCGGAATGAGTTTGGCAAGCGGCGTCGATTCGAAAAACTGTGCTGGCGATAGCGCTAGCATCTGTGGCGCTGATGTTGTGATGGTGGTGCCGCCGTATGGATGCAGGGTCACGTTGACATCGGCCTGTGCATGCAGATTGACGATGCGCGGCGCTTCCGCTGTGGCAACCTGAACCGGGGCTGGAGCATGGCCGTCAGTTGCCGCATTTTTCGGTTCTGCTACGGCAGCCACTGCTGTAACGCCATGAGGTTGCAGCGTGATGCTGCGGACGATTTCCGGTTGCAGGTTGACAACCCTAGGCGTGTCTGATGGTGCATGAGCCACCGGCGTTTTTGTTTCGCTGGCTGCGATGATGGCAGCGGGCACTTTCGAAGCGACAGCGGCAGCCAGTGGTGAAGCCATTTCAGCTTTTGATATGGGTGGCGGAGCAAACGCTTTCGAGGAAGGGGAAGGCCCATCGGTTGCCGCTACCGCGATTGCTGGCGAAGCAGGTTCTCCTGCTGGGGCGTTAGCGCGTTTCTTGGAGCCCAGTTCTGTTGCACGAGCAAAGGCTAGCTGCGCGCTATCTTCATCACCAGATTTGCGATAGGCGGCGCCGATATTGTTGTGCGTACGCGGGTTGCCGGGTTCCAGTTTGAGCGCTTTTTCGAAGACGGCAATGGCTTCGCCATGCTTGCCTTGCAAAAAATATGTATATCCGAGGTTGTTGTATACCTTGGCAACCTGTGGTCTGGTTTTCAGGATCGAATTGAATACCGCCACTGCTTCATCGTATTTTCCCTGTTTCGAATACACGGTTCCCAACGCATTTTGGGCATCAACGTAATCGGAATGGATTTCCAGCGCCTTGATGTAGGCATCGGCTGCCTTGTCGAGGCGATCCTGTCCCTGATAATAGCGGCCGAGTTGGTAGTAGTCGTTCGCATAGCTGGCTGAGTGGCGCACGCGCTGTGTTGGTTCAATGCGAGTCGCCATGTCCGGGATGGTCGATTTGTCGGCCATGGAGCTGCATCCAAACAATACCGGAACGCTGCAAACAATGGGCAATAGCCGGAATGGTTTCTTCATCTCGAACTCCTTGTTCGTTCAGTCTACGGATGGTTTATTGTCCGCCAGTGATGGCTGGAAAGAGGCTGCGGCTGATCTGGATGACAGCTGGCCCCATCAGGACAACCATAAGCGCAGGGAACACACAGAAAATCAGCGGGAATAGAAGTTTCAGCGGGATTTTTGCCGCTGTTTCTTCTGCACGCTGCCGACGTTTGACGCGCAAGCCATCGGAATGCACACGCAGGGAATCGGCAATGCTGGTACCGAACCTTTCCGCCTGAATCAGCATGGCAACCAGCGTATCGACTTCTTCCGCGCCTGTGCGCATTGCCAGGTTGCGCAAGGCGCGCTCCTTACTGCTGCCGGCACGCAATTCAAGCGTGACCAGATAGAGTTCTTCACTTAATACCGGCGCGACTTCGGACATTTCCATCGCTACCCGACCAACAGCGGCATCTATTGCCAGACCAGCTTCAATGCAGATGGTCATCAGATCGAGCGCATCCGGGAAATTCTCGAAAATTTCCAGCTTTCTCGCCGCGATTTTGCGCGACAGCAAAATATTTGGCAGGTAATAGCCGAGGGCTGCTGCTGCGATCATGGGAAACATCATCGATTGCGGTTGCATCCTTACATCGATCATCATCAGCAGCATCCAGGCGAGTACCGGGAAGCTGAGCGCCAGCAGAGTCTTCATTCCGAAATAGATGATGGGCGCATATTCACCGCGGTAGCCTGCATTGATGAAACGCAGCCGCAAATGGGATTGATCCCAGCCCTCCTTGGGAATTGCCAGTTTGGCAAATGGTGTCGTGAGTTTGGCAATTTTTGCAATCCAGGCAGATTCACCCTTGCCCGGTTCCTTGACGCCTTCAACGACGCTTTTCAGACGACCTTCGATGCGGTCTGGCGTGAACAGATACATTACCAGAAACGCGATACTGAATACGGCCACGAAGATGATCGCCAGAACAATGTATATGTTCGACATGGAAATGTTCCTTCCTTTTTCGTGCTGTTACGGTAATAGAGAAAGGCAGCAGATTAGTTACGCAGGATTAAACGCGTATCCGGATCAGTTGGCGCATCCAAATAACCCCCCCTAACATCAATATCAGCGCTACGCCCATCATGATCAGGCCGCTGCGTTCCGTCCACAGCAATGACATGTAAGCCGGATTGATCAGGTGCAATATGAAAGCCATCGCGAACGGCAGGAGGCAGAGAATCCATGCCGAAAGCCGGCCTTCGGCGGTCAACACCTTGATTTGCCCGAACAGCTTGAACCGTTCGCGGATAATGGTGGCGATGCTGGCAAGCAGTTCAGCCAGATTGCCGCCGGTTTCACGCTGGATCAGAACCGCGACGACAAAGTAGTTGAGGTCGGTGCTGGGAACGCGCGTGGCAAGATTCTTTAGCGAGTCCTGCATCGAAATGCCGTAATTGACCTCATCGAACACGGTGCGGAATTCGCCAGCGATGGGTTCCGGCATTTCATTGCCGACCATTTGCAATGAAGAGGGAAACGCATGTCCGGCGCGCATCGCGCGAGCCATCAGATCCAGCGCGTCAGGCAACAGTTCTTCTATTTTGCTTAAACGCTTGTACTTCTTGTTCAGCAGCAGCAGGACGGGAACGCAGGCTGCGGCGATGGTCAGCCATATCGCCAGCCATAACGGCATCCGAAGCAGCCATAAAATAATCATTGCGGTAACAGCAGAGGCAATGATGGTTGCGATGAACTGGGAAAGATCCAGTTTCGAGCCTGCTTGCTGCAGCAGGCGATCCAGCGGATGGATGCGCGGCAGGCTCATCAGCAGGCGCTGAATTTTCGGAATTTTGCTCAGCAACCGCTGCTTGATGATTGAAACTTCGGCTGATTCCGAAGCGTGCGCTCCGGCAGACATGATTCGCAACCGCTGCGAAATATGCTTTGCCTCAGGCCCGTAGGTCGTATTCCAGGTCGTGAACAAGCCTTCGACCAGCAACACGACGGCGATGAAGACCGCTATCGCAAAGAAAATGTACAGGTAATCCATTTTCGCCCCCTTGTCAGCCGTTTACCTCGAAGTGCAGGCTTGGATCGAACAGGGTTTCCGGCAGTTCGATGCCACGCACATGCAGCACTTCGGTGAAGCGCGGACGCACTCCGGTAGCACAGAAATAACCCTTGACCGAGCCATCCGGTGCGACGCCTGTCTGGCGGAAGGCGAAGATTTCCTGCATCGTGATGATGTCGCCTTCCATGCCGGTGATTTCCTGAATGCTGACGATTTTGCGTTTGCCATCAGACAGACGTGCGATTTGCAAGACTACCGCAATCGCGGAACTGATTTGATGGCGAGCGACTTTGGTCGGCAAATTCATGCCCCCAAGCCCGACCATGTTCTCCAGGCGAGTCAGCGCATCGCGAGGTGAGTTGGCGTGAATGGTAACCATCGACCCCTCATGGCCGGTATTCATCGCTTGCAGCATGTCGATCGCTTCATCGCCACGAACCTCACCGAGAATGATGCGGTCCGGGCGCATCCGAAGCGAATTTCGCACCAGTGAGCGTTGCGTGATTTCGCCGGTGCCTTCGATGTTGGGAGGGCGGGTTTCCAGCCGCACGACATGCGGTTGCTGCAACTGAAGTTCTGCCGCATCTTCGATCGTGATGATGCGCTCGTCGTGCGGAATATAGCCGGACATGATGTTCAGCATGGTTGTTTTGCCGGTACCGGTGCCGCCCGAGATGGCCATGTTCACCTTGACCTTCGCCAGCCCTTCGAGCACTTCGGCCATTGCTGGTGACAGGCTTTTGAATTCGATGAAATCCTTCATCGTTAGCGGCACAACCGCAAAGCGACGAATCGACATCACCGGACCGTCAATCGACAGTGGAGGGATAATCACGTTCACGCGCGAACCGTCGGGCAGGCGGGCATCGACCATCGGGCTGGATTCATCCACGCGTCGACCGATGCGCGACACGATCTTGTCGATGATTTTCATCAGGTGCGCATCGTCGTTAAAGCAAACGTCGGTCAGTTCCAGTTTGCCGCGTCGTTCGACGTAAACCGTGCGGTAGGTATTGACCAGAATGTCCGATACCGTAGGATCAGCCATCAGCAGTTCGATGGGGCCAAGTCCGAGCATTTCGAACTGGATGTCGCGCACCAGATTCTTGCGTTCGATTTCATTGAGCGCAACATTTTCTTTCGACAGCAAATCTTCTACCAGCCGCTTCAATTCTGTCTGGAACAAATTGACCGGCAGCGAATCCATCATCTGCAGATCAATGCGGTCGATCAGGGCGCGATGGATGCGGGCCTTCAATTCCCTGTAGGCCGTAACCTCGATCATCTTGCGTTTCGGATTCGGCGTGCCATAGCTACCCCTGACAGGATTGCTTGACTCAAGCTGTTCGCGTAGTGACATGATGTTGCTCCTTGCTTCGACGGTCATTGATCGGTGCTGCTCGTCTGTCCTCTTGTGTCTTGTGTTCTGAATATCGGGTACGCTAGAACATGTTTCTCAAGGTGCGGGTCAGCCAACCCTGATTTTCCTTTTCTGGCGGTTGCGTCAGGAGTTCTCCCCACTCATGCAGCGCCTTGCTGACAGGACTTCTATGTGCCAGCTTTGCAATGGGAATTCCCTGATTGACGGATGACGCCACTGCTTCAAAGTGATTCGGGATGATGTGCTCAACCTTGATGCCAAGCGTTTGTTCAATATGGTGAATCTGAATGTCTCCGCCTTTGTTGTAGCGGTTAACGACCAGATGGATCTTGTTTTTTGGGTAGTCAAGATGGCTGAAGGTATCCATTAGTCGCTTGCCGTCGCGAATGTATGGCAGGGTCATTTGTACGATGGGGTAAATCGTGTCCGAAAGATCGAGAACCTTGAGAGTCAGTGCATTCAGATTGCGTCCGACATCGATGATGATGAAATCGAACAGGGTCCGGGCCAGTTTGATTAAGGCATCGATGTCCTCAGGGGTAACATCGTGGGCGCGTGACGGATCTTCCGGTGCGGCCAGCACGCTCAGGTTTGGCGTGACATTTACCATGCTGGACAGGAACAGATGCCGGTCAAGGCGGTGGATGTCCTGCGCCACATCGGCAATCGTTGATTTCGGGCCCTGATTGCTCAGGAACAGCAGTGCATCGCCAAATTGCAGGTTGAGATCGAACAAAGCCACTTTGGCATCTTCTGCGGTAGCCAGTTCATAGGCCAGATTGCAGGCGAGGAAGGTCGCGCCGCTTCCGCCTTTGCACGAAACGAAAGCCAGTACCTTGCCGTTCTTCGCTGATTCCTGCGCATGTTTGCTGCGGATGCGGCCAAGCGCTTCGCTGATAGCACCACGGTTGACCGGGAAAGAGAGCACTTCGCTGACGCCGGCACGCATTGCCCTGAGCAGGAATTCCGGTGTTTGCTTGTCGCAAAACAGAATGAACACCATCTCATGGTAGATCTGCGCAAGTCGTTCGACTGGCTCCAGATCGGTCAGATTGCCATGGCCGCAATCGATCATCAGCACCTCGCGCACGTTTTTATTATCTGGCGGGGTACCGATGTCCTGTAGCCATGCCTCGATGGAGGCAATCATTGACGCAGGAACAAAATCGTCAATGGCCTTCAGCATTTCATCCAGATGCTGGCGGTTTGGCGAGATTACAGTGATATGCAAGTCGTCCATGATGGCTATCTCAGGTTGATTTTTGCGGCAAATGCCGTCGTGTTCCGTTCTCTCGGTACCCTGATTTTCAGGCGCCTAGTTTTTATTCGATAATGCCCTGTTCATATCGATTGATATTTAAGCTTGCGCAATGTTTGGTTAAAAGGTGTTGCTAAATCCCAGACTTTCCGCAGGAACACGCACAGTGGCCAGCGGAATTTTCAGGAGCGACATGTTGATGTTGTAGTTGCTGGCGTCATTGCGAGAAAACAGACCGAGCATTGGCACGAATGAAAGGCGGTCATCTGCGGCGCAACTATTGCTTTTTGTGCTGATGCACACTTCGACATAACGGATACAACTGTTAACCCTGCCGGAATCAAGGCAGGCAGTAATGTTGTCGCCCGGATTTGCCGGCATCGGGGTCGGTGTTCCTCCACTTGCATTCAAATAGCGGATAACGATGTTCTGGTCGGAAAGACGTTTGGTGATGTCGGCATGATAGGTCGCCGGCAGCCAGTCTTCCGTATCGGTGACCAGGCGAAATACGGCATTGCGCTTGATGGCGGCAATTTGTGCGCTGTTATTGAAATCCGTGACGACTGCCATGCGGGCAGCACGACGCGTGACTTCCTGCGCCGTGTTCCACAAGTACAGCAAGCGGCCAAATTCGATGACCCCGAACAGCAACAGAAAGAAGGGGATTGCGGCCAGTGCGAATTCCACTGCCGCCGCGCCGCGTTGACGGGCCCTGGTGCCGGTGTTGCTCAGGAGGGAGTTATTCATATCAGCCCTCATTTCATGTAACGCATCGTGGTTTGTGGTGCCAGCCCAATGTTGCTCCAGCTGACCGTGCCAATTGGCATCAGACCATTGGCATCAAGAAATGGAAACCATTCGGCAACATTGACGCTGTATCCGCTAATTCGGACGCGTACGTTGGCCGGAGCGGTATTGTTGATGCAACTGCCGAAGCTGTAACTGGGGTTGCTTTGTGACGAGTTGTCGCATTCAATGATCACGCTGTCGGTGGTGATGGCCGGCAGGTTTGACGCGGCAGCGGCGTTGACCACCATGTTCTTGGCCGACGTTGCACTTCCGCTCAAATCAGTGACAACGCTCTCGGACATCAACCGAGCCGCATCTCTGGTAGCTTTTGTCAGTGTGTCCGCATACCAGAAAAATCGGCCGAAACCGATCACGCCGGCAACAATCAGCATCATGACGACGATGATGATGGCCAGTTCGACCACGGCCGCGCCACACTGGTGTCGGCATGAAACCGTGGATTGATGATTGCGCTTGTTCATGTTTGTCACCTTGCCATTTTCTGGTTCAGGTTGTTTCAGCAATCCCGATCCGTAATTGCACCTTTGATGCAAGAACGGAGGTGATAGAGCTTGATTTCATTGGTCGAAACGAAGGGTTCAATCAGGCCGGCAAACTCCATGTGGAGTTTTTTCGGGTTGCCCTTGAAATTGGCGGGTGTTTGCATGAAGAAGCGGCCAACCCCCAGCACCGGCAGGCGGGAGCAGGCGCCGGCATGCACCACGTTCGGGCAATCGATAATCATCAAGTTCACTACACGGCGGTCAGGCTGGCCGGTTTGGCCTCCGCCGGGCGCAGTGGTGTGCGCTGGATCGGCATAGGGCGAGCCAGAAGCCGGGAAATTGGTATTGGGTGCTGGCGCGCCATCTGGCGTGTTGTAAAGGGCCGCCCAGTCAGCTGTGGTCGGGTTGAATGATGTGCCTGGGCCAGGCGGAGTTGCACTGTTGGCGCGGACAGCCCGGCTGTATGACCACAGCACGCCGTAATGACTTCTGTCATCAGGCGATGCGGGTTGATATCTGTCGGAGGGTGTCAGCACCTGATAGGCTGGTGCCGGCGTCATCCAGTCAGCAGCCGGGGTGGCGCAGCCGGCGCCGGTGCAGCCGAAGGCGCGAATGTTCGAGTCCGGCGGTGTGGAAGTCGAATTGCAGACCGATGGCGCACTGAAATCGTTGAAACGAGAGTTCAGCGCCGCTTCGATTGGTCCGGCAGAAATACCGGTGTTGCCATAAACAGTCGCTGGCACGGAGGTGAGCGCGCTCGATGTGCCGCCACAGACAAATGGCGCGGTGACGTTGGCGCTGGAATTGCCGGGATTACATGCGTTCGGGTAGGTGTCGACCGGGTTGACCAGGTACGGATCGGAGTTCGGCACCAGCGGGTTCAGGTTGAAAATGTCATAGCTGACGCCATGGCGAAAGCCGAATTGGGCCAATTCGTTCGTACCAGGCAGAGCTTCGCCCTTGGGTCGCGTGGCACCAGTTGATGTGTTAATGAGGCCGCATACGCCCAGCGGCGCCGCATTGTTGGTGTAGCGTCCGGCAACCGCTTCGCCATAGGTAGCACTGCTGGTTATTCCTGCGTTGTCTTCGCGCGTCATCGGTACGCGCGCGAAGAAGGTGGAGAAGCTGCCGGACGGGATGTAAACCCGAAGGAAGGTTTTTCCGGTGGCTTGCGCGTTGGAAGCGATGCTGCTGATGGGCACCATGCAGGCATCTTCCGGGCAACTGCCAACACTCAGGTTGGCCGCCGTGATGCTGATGGGGGTGGAAAACTGGTAATAGTGTTGCCCGGCCATCGCAATCGCTCGTGCCTTGGCCCGATCAACGCCAGCCAGAGTCTGATCGAGATCCTTGGCGCCAGCCAGCGCGGCCGCATCTGCTGCATTCTGCAATTCAGAACGTACGACATAGATACGGCCGAGGTCAATCACCAGCGCCATGAAGCCAAACAGCACAAGCATCGACAGCGTGAAGACGATGATAATCGCGCCTCGCTGTTTGTTCCTTTGAATGGCCAATTGCTTCATGACGCCCCCCCATTTTCAATCCGGCATTTTGTGAGTGTTACTTGCTGCCACTACTGCCGCCACTGCTAATGCCGATGTTTAATACGCTGGATTGCGGTTCCGGTTGCTTGAACGATTTCTGGTAGCGCTCCATCGCGTGCTCGGCAGCCTGACCATCCAGCCCATTGACCGGGTTGGTGTTTTTTGACGCTTCCGGGTTTATTACCTGCTGGGCCACATTGGCTCTGACGCTGTCGCCGAATGTTGCATCCCATTCGGGCGTGCTGGAGGCGCATGACGTTAGCAGGCTCAGGACGCAGATGCTTGCCAGCTTCATAATCGTTACGGAATTGCTATGGTCCATGTGGTTCATGGCAGTCTCCTTGTTTCAGTTTTCAAAGCCGGCCGGAACGCCATTGACGGATGGCGCTGGCTCTTGCATTACGGCAGGGCTTGCCGTGCCTGCGGCTGGTTGTGACGTATTCTTTTTCTCGCCTTCGAGGCGGCCGCCGAGGAAGTACTCAAAGCGATTCGGATCGGCAACCCTGTCAGTTGGCAGTGTGTAGTTGGCTGGCAACGGCTTGACCAGGCGCGGCGTGATGACGAATACCAGTTCGGTGCGATCCTGCTGGAAGTCGGTGCTGCGGAACAATGCGCCAAGAACTGGAACTTCTCCCAGCATCGGCAGGGCGTTGATGTTGGCCGAGGTGTTGCTCTTGATCAGGCCGCCGATGGCGAAGCTTTGTCCGTCATACAGCTGCACGGTTGTTGCTGCGCGGCGTGTCGTGATGACCGGGATGATGATGTTCGAACCGGTAATACCGCTGGAGCCGGCGAAGTCGATGCGCGCCAGTTCCGACACTTCAGGTGACACCCGGATGTTGATGCGTCCCCCTGCGAGCACGGTTGGCAGGAACTTCAGGCCGACACCGAATTCCTTTTCTTCCAGCGTTACGCTGCCAGCGCCGCCAACACCGTTGCTTTGCGGAACGGGAATATAAATCTTGCCGCCGGCGAGGAAGCTGCCTTCCTGACCACTGACAGCCATCACGTTCGGTTCAGCCAGAATCTTGACCAGACCATCGGTTTTTTGCGCATCCAGGCCAATGATGTTGCCGTTCGATTTGGTGGCAGTGAAAGTTGCCTTGGTTGGATTGGTCGTGGTGCCGGTCAGGAAGTTGGATATCAGGTTATGCGTCCAGCTTCCGTTATGTGTTGTCCAGTTGAATTTCATGCCGAGCTTGTCCAGCAGCGATTTGGAAACCTCGGCAACTTTGACTTCCAGCATCACCTGCTGCGGTGCGGCTACAGTCAGCATGTTGATGATGTTGCCGGAGGAAGCGGCTGCGCTCGGTTGCTGCGAACCCACCGGATTGATCACGATTTGCGTCATCAACGGGGCGTTAGCGCCATTTTCTGCTCCAGTCGCGCCTTTCGCTGCGCCTGCGCCTGCCATGCTGACGCCACCTGGGGGCGTGCTGCCAGTTGCGCTGCCGCCGCCGCCTTTGGGCAGGAAGGCTTTGGCAATGGACATCGCCTTGTCCACCGAAGCGGCGTCAACTGCCGTGCCGGTTAGAACAAGAGAGTCGGCCGCGGCCACAACGCGGATATCGGTTTCATGCGGCAGCAGTTCACGAATCTTTGCCTGTACGGCAGAGGTATCCGCGCCGACCGAAAGTTCGATGTTCGAGCAACGGCCGTCCTTCGTCTGGAAGGTCATGTTGGTCGAGCCGATTTTCAAACCGAACAGCGAAAACTGGCTACGCGCCACTCTGGATGTCAGCGGGCTGATTTTGACGACGCTCGGGTCTGCGATTGAACGCAGCCAGGCAGGTTCCGGCAGACTGAGCTGCTTGAGATTCAGCGTTACCGATTTGCCATGCGGAATATTGACATGGACAGCCGGTGCACTGCTGGTGCACGATGCGGCCGGATTTGCCGAAGCCTTTGCCGCTTTGACTTTGCGGGCAGCAGGTTTTGCCGGTGCCGCTTTGGTTGCTTCGGCCGGTTTTTCCGCCGCAGCTTGCGTGTAGCCGGCGGATGGCCACGCAACAGCTACTGCTGCAGCGCCGATTATCGCCAGATATTTGCATCGACTGGCAAAGCCCTTGATTTCCTTCAGCCCGGTTTGGGTGTTCTTGACCATTTTTTCCCCCTGTTTCAGCGGTTAACTTGTGCGAGCATCGGTGCTCAATAGCATTGTTCAATCATTCCCGAGCCAGTCTGGATTTGCTGGCACCACCTTGCCTTGCGCGGAGCAGCCTTGGCAGCCTTGTGAGGCGCTTGTGGCGTTGCGGCAGCAGGCTTTTCTGCTACCTGTTCTTCCTTCGTGCGCAGCAAGGTTTTCTTGGTGGCACCATCCGTCATTGCAGGCTTGTTATCGACCTGATTACGCAGCACCAGTGAAAGCTGTCCAATGCTGCGCGCAAGATCCAGTTTTTCTGCCTGCTCAGGCGTGACTTCAAGTGTTACCGCATTGACGACCTTGGGTTTGGTTTGGTCCTGCCTTGCTTCCTGTTCGACCGCCAATACCAGAATTTTTTCAAGCACGAGCTTGGACACGCTCGGATCGACCACACCGCCGGCGTTCGGTTGGGCGCGTGAATCATCCTTGGTGCTGACGAGAATATCGACGTAATTGCCTGGCAATGCGAAGCCGGCAACGCCAATTACGTCATTCACGCGAACGGTCATCGCGCGCTTGCCTTCCGCCACGATGGCAGACAAGCCGCCGGTGGAACCGACTGGCGCTAGCTTGGTTTCAGTCAGCGGTTCGCCTTTTTGCAGGCTGATCCTGGCCACGCGGTTTTCCAGCAGCTTGAGATCGTTAAAGCTGTCCTTCAGCACGTTGCCGGCTGGCCAGTCTGACAGTTTGATTATTTCAGGCGTCAGACGGGTTCCTGGATTGATGTCGGTCGCTGCGACAACCAGTTTGCTGGTGTTCATGCTCGATTGCTGTGAAATCCAGCGCGATGCAAGGACGACGGCAATGATTGCAACGACGATCGACACGCCTATCATGATGAGTGCCCTGGTACTTTTCATGTTTCCCCCTGCGTTGTGGTCTTAAT
>Ga0316604_10002145_pt1 | contig 15721 bp, 13 predicted proteins | sample OWC_soil_day20_C_FD_207650 | JGI IMG/M metagenome (GOLD analysis project Ga0316604, IMG submission 207650) | Wetland soil microbial communities from Old Woman Creek delta, Ohio, United States - OWC_soil_day20_CT | ecosystem: Environmental > Terrestrial > Soil > Wetlands | place: USA: Ohio... | reverse complement strand
CACCTCCTTTTTATTCTAAGTCATGGTCTCCTTTCAATCCTTATGTCCGTGTCCCCGGTTCTCGACTTCGAAGGCGGGTGCGATATAATCAGCCGGCAGGTTTTCCGATGGCACAGTAATCTTGTTGCCATTTCGAACGGCCTTATAGTGAGGGGACATAATTTCCACGTTTGCGGCGTTGAATACATTTTGGATATTCTGATGCAGGTCGGAATATGTTTTTGCCATGGCATTGGGCTTATCTGTGTATGCATTGATTTGATAGGTGACATAAAAATCATCAAGGCTAAGCTGAAACACAAAAGGGATGGGCTCGGCAAGAACATTGGGAGTTGCTGCCGCAGCATCCAGCAGCAGTTTATGAACCTGCAGCCAGGGAGCGTCATAGCCTATCGTCACCTGCGTATGAAGAATCAGGTTAGTCTCCGCGGAGGATCCACTGAAGTTTTCAATGGGACTATTTAAAATCAGTGAATTGGGGATGGATACATCCACATTTTTGATAGTCCTTATCCGAGTGACCAGCAATGATTTTTCTAATACATCACCGATATTGTCACCGACTTTAATACGATCCCCGACCACAAACGCCCGCGTATAAGTCAGTGATATTCCAGCAATGATGTTGGAAATGGCTGAGGAGGAACCCAGAGAGAATATTATGCCAAAAAGAACGGAAATTCCTTGAAAAACCGGCGACCGGGAACCTGGAATATACGGAAAAACGGATATTATTGTTAAGATCAGCACTAGAAAACGGATAATTTTATATGTTGGTTCGGACCATTCCCTGTAAAATCCAGAAAGTTTTATAGTCCCTTTCTTTACCTTGTCAAAGAAAAATCGAATCAATTTTAACAAATAACGGCTGAAGAGAACAATGCCCGCAATAATCAGAAAATCCGGCAAGGATTCTATAATCGTTTCGGTTGCCGAAGCAAGTGGTGTTAAAACATATTCCAAAAGCTTCCCAGCGAACCTTCTGGTGAGTGGAAAGATGCTCAGCAAGCTGTACAAATAAAAATAAGCAAGGAACCCTTTGGCAATATAGCCGCAAATTGCAATAACCATGCCGATCGCGTTCTGCACCTGTTCCCTAGAAAAGAGCTCAACATTTTGAATTTTGACGCCATATGAGCATATGTCGTCTCCGCAATACATTGCTTTACGATGGATATACAACAGTGATTTTTTTATGAGGTACAATGCAATAATCATTCCAATTGTCAGTAATAACGAATAAACAAAATTCATCACTGTATTTTTTGTACTGCGCTCTTCGCGGTACTGGGCCAAAGCCAGCTTAATCGTATCGGCTCTTCCTTGGGTCAATTGCATGAGAGTTTGATTCGCCGACTTAGCATCATCTCCGGTAACAGTCATAATAATCAGGTTGTCCAACAGGATATCCGCCTCTTCATCTTCCTGGTTGACCTTGACCCTAATTGCATCAATCTGCAAAGAATAGTCTTTTGCCAGTGTTACGAGGCGTTTGGAAATAATTTGGGCTCGAGCCTCTGGAGTGATGGATCCGACCCGATCACTGATGCGAAAGAGCTCCTTGCTTTCTAGCGTTACAGAATACGTGGGTTCTTTAGTCAGTGGATCTATGGGCGTGCTCGCCAATGCTGAAACGCAGTCCCCCACCGCCATAAGAAGAATCAACAATAGCATGAACCCACTTCTACATTTATGTTTCAATTGTGTTTCTTCCATTATGATCCCTCCTCTTAACAACCCCTTGTAAAGTAACGGCCAACAAGCGAAGGAAAATATTAGCGATTGTTTGCAGCACAAAACAATCGCTAACCACTCAAATCTTTAACGACTAATACTGGTATGTGCGCCAAGCTTACCAAATTTCGAGTCACGCTTCCCATCAACAATTTTTCAAGCGTCCCATGTCCTTTGGTTCCTGTTTAATGCTTCTTTACTGTGAGGGGAACCATCATATGCAACCAATATTTTTTTCATTTCTCCCATTTTTCCATCTCCTCTTGTTTGTGATTAATTTCTCCAAGCTTACACTCTCGATATCGTTCGCCGATTTTTCACAGAGTGCATTTACTTATTTTTCTATATTGTCGATATTAATGTTCAGCTCCGGCGGCAGTTGTTAAAATCGATCATTTTTTCTTCGTACTTAACGCTTCGAAACTGGAGATAACATCGAATAATTCCTCATCGATACCGCTCTGGGGTCAGCCTTCGGGTCAAGTTTAGTCTTTGACACAGCCTTACCTGTCTTAACTTTTGCACTCGCTTCTTCAATCTAGCACAATGGAAGCGGAGAGATGCGAAAACGTATGCACTGCCGCCGGGTCGGTGAAATCGTCCGCCAGCACATACACCGCCTGAATTGAGGTGATTGTGCCTGTATCGGTGTTGGCAATCCTTTCCTCCAACCTTGCCAACTCGGTTCCCATAGTTGGCTGGTAACCTAGACGCGATGGCATTTGTCCCATCAAACCAGAGATCTCCATTCCAGCCTGGATAAACCCGGCGGTTCGTTCATCTGTCCGAACATCATCACCATATTGGGCAGTACGCCGGCTTCTTTCATTTCACGGTAAAGTTCCTCGCCTTCACGACAACGTTCTCCGATGCCGCAAAAGATGCTTACGCCATTTTGGCGCCCAATCATGTTGTGAATCATTTCAGTGAGCAACACAGTCTTGCCCACGCCCGCACCGCCAAACAAGCCCGCTTTGCCACCCCGTTCGAGCGGAGCCAGCACATCGATCGCCTTAATGCCTGTTTCAAATATTTCAGACTTGGTGGAACGTCTTGACAGCGGGGGCGGGGAATTATGCACAGAACGCCATTGGACATCGGACAAAGGCGCTTCGCGGTCGATGGTATTGCCAAAGACATCGAACATGCGTGAGAGAATTGCTTTACCCACCGGCGCCTTTAAGGGTCCGCCCATGTCGTCCACCGCCATGCCGCGAGCAAGACCTTGGGTCGGCGTCAGGGCGATCCCGCGCACAGAATGTGCATCAAGCTGCGCCTGCACTTCGATGACGATAGTCCCTTCAGCTCCTGCGTGCAGCACCGAATAAATCGGCGGCAGTTGTCCATCAAACCTTACATCCACGACGCCGCCTCGTACCGAGGTCACTACACCGCGATTCGCGGCAACCATCTTTTCTTTCATGCTGTCTCCCTTTGATTCAACAGTGTTGCCCGCATTCCCAACAAGCAACGATTTGCAAAATGGGCCAGCCCCTCGTTTATAAGACTACGCCCAATTCATGCCTATTGCATTAGCATGACAAAGCAAATTTTTTATTATAAGACCTGAAGTTTTTATAATACCGTCATAAACACTACCCGTTAAATCCTTCTCTTTTCTAAGAACTTCCGCCGTTGATGGATAGTGATCCGATAATTTCGCGCGGAAAGGAATGAGCTGTTGCATGAACCAGACAGAAATTCTCGATTTGATTACCTATCGCTGCACTTCCAACGGTTTTCACCAAGTCTCATCACCCCTGACGTATCAGGACCAGGAGGTATTGGTCTGCGCTCTCGCCACCTGGGAAGAAGAATACCATTTCTTTGGGTTTGAAGTCGTCAGCAGCAGCGAATTTCTATCCAACCCAACAGCAAAAACCAACGCGTATAAAGATCCTGTCTTTTTCGACCGTATGACGCAGGAAATAGATCTTTCCCCTCTGAGTCACGCAAGTTCGGCTTCTCTGAACTGCAAGTTTGGTTTTTATAAGATTGTGCCTGATGAACCGGCCTGTCGACTGATGGTGAAAAACCTCTGGCTCTCTGATCCCAATGCGGCGGCGCGTGTTGTGCTGGTCGCACACGACGGGACTTGGCTCACTGGCAGAGACATGCTGGGAATCACGGTATTACTGTCCTAAAACGCAACTCCCAAAGATAATAGTAAGTGCTGCTTCACAATAGGTTTTCACAACCTGAGTGAAGCAGCACTTTTTGTCTAAAATATATTATTTACATCTCATCTTTACATTACAAAACAAAATCCATTGTTTCCTGTCGGGTTCGCAGGGTTTGATTTCGAACGGGATCCACTGCTTGACCCTATAATAAAAATTCTTCTTATTGTCCTTCAACCATGGGAGTTGAAATTCAAGACAGCTTTCTTAAGAACTTTGCGATTTTCGTCCAATGCTTCAATAGTAAAATAGAAAGGTACAGTTCCATTCGGGCAGGGTCCCTCATAACCAAAATGGCCCCAGGAGTTCTTCTCTTGATAGATGCCGTCCCGCCAAGTAGCGCCCATCGGAATATTTTCCGGCAGTGACGTATACGAAGCGGGTATGCCGGAAATAATCCAGAGAGTCCATGGATTAATCCCATTTTGCAAAGTAATTTTGAAAGTTTTTGTTCCCGCAGGCGGGTTCTCCCACTGTAGTTCTGGCGAGATATTTTGCCCTCGACAGCCAAAAGTAGATGACATCGAGCCGCCATCCTTAATAGACGGACTCGTCAATGTGAAGCGGCCCTCGCTATTCATGAAGGCGTTGCCAGTTGGTAACAGCAAGAGAACTAAGCAGGTCAAAACAGCAAGCCGAACATACCAAGCGTTCACGTTACCCATAATACACTCACCTCCAAAACTTCTCCCCAGTACCCGGGCGTTACAAGTAAAAATACGATCAGGTATTTTTCCATCCAGCATACCGTCTTAAATAGTGGATCGCAACAAGAAACGCAGCAGTCGAATACCTCAGCGGCCGACCTGGCCACTGAAAAACGTGCCGCCCCGCTGGAAGCAGGGCGGTCACTATGATTCACGGGTCAAAGAAGCGACTGTTAGTGATCGTCAGTCGCTGATCTTCTTCTTCAGCTCCGCTGCCGGTTTGGCGATGCCAAGCTCCTCTGCAGCAACAGGATCGATGGGTCCGAGCTTGATGGTCACCTGCTCGATCGTTCCGTTGAAACGGAATGGAACCTGGTACGATTCGTTGACCGCAGTAGCAGTATCCTCTCCGATGTCCAGCGTTTCATCGGTATTGATCATCACCGGGGTAGTGATGGCAACTCGACCCTGTCCGACCTGCGCGCCGTCAACCATCAACGTGGCAACGCCTCCTTTGGCCAGACCGCCGCCATCATACCGGAAATCCATGATGATGCTGTGCCTGCCGTCAGGGATCATTTCGGCAGAAACGATGGTCGCTTCAAAGATTCCGTCCATGTTGAACGTATACGCGAGTTTTCCGTTCAGCATATAGAGCCCATATCCACCGAACCGTCCGCCCTGGGTGATGAGCATTCCGTTGCCGCCGTTTTGCGGGATCACCACGTCAGCATTGATTGTGAAGGAACGGCTCAGGACGTCGGGCGCCGCGCCGCGCGGAATCCGTTTCATGCCTGGGTAGTAGGTGAAGGTGTCGCGTCCGCGGGTCAGGCTCGGCCGGATCGCCGGGCTTATACGCGCAAATTTGCTGTCGTCGAGAGGCAGCACGTTGTTTTTCTTTGCTTCCGCGTAGAACAGGTCCTGCATTTCCTTCAGTTTCGCGGGATACTTTTCCGCCAGGTTCACTCCTTCGGAGTAATCCTGGTCCACATGGTAGAGTTCCCACTTGTATCCGTCGATGACATCTCCCTTTGTCTCCGCGGCGACCCAGGGAAGTTGAAGCGGGCTTGTGCAGGCCACCCACCCCTCATGGTAGATGCCGCGGTTGCCAAGAATCTCAAAATACTGGGTGGTATGACGGCTCGGCGCCTTGGCGTCGCCAAACGTGTAGACCATACTGACGCCCTCGATCGGGTTCTGCTTTACGCCGTCAACTTTATCGGGCTGCGGGATGCCGGCCGCTTCGAGAATCGTCGGCACGATGTCAATGACATGGTGCCACTGACTGCGGATCGTTCCGACATCCTTAATTTTAGCGGGCCAGGAGATGACCATGCCGTTGCGGGTGCCGCCGTAATGGGAGGCAACCTGTTTCACCCACTGGAACGGGGTGTCCATCGCCCAGGCCCAGCCCACGGGATAGTGAGGATAGGTGTAATTGCTACCCCACTTGTCAATGAATTTTGCCTTAAGCGCCATGGGTTCCGGAACGCCATTGAAGAAATTCGCCTCGTTAACGAGGCCTTCGGGGGTTCCTTCGCCGCTGGCGCCGTTGTCGCCGCTGATATAGATGACCAGTGTGTTGTCCCTGACGCCGGATTTCTCCAGCTGGTCAAGTACGCGTCCGGCCTCGAAATCAGTGTGGGCCAGGAAACCGGCATAGGTTTCCATCATATGTGCATATATCTTCTGCTCTTCCGGTGTGGCGCTGTCCCAGGCGGGAATCTGACTGGGCCGCGGCGTCAGCACAGTGTCAGCCGGAATGATACCCATCTCTTTTTGTTTGGCGAAGGTGATCTCACGCTGCTTGTCCCAGCCGTGACTGAACTGACCCTTGAACTTGTCGATCCAGGCCTGGGGCGCATGATGCGGCGCGTGCGTTGCACCCGGCGCCCAGTAGACGAAGAATGGTTTGCTGGGGTCCAAGGCTTGCTGCAGCTGGATATGGGCGATCGCCTGGTCGGCCAGATCGGTAGTCAGATGGTAGTCCGGGTTGCCCATATAAGGTTCAATGGCAAGTGTACCGTTGTAGAGTGCCGGCGTCCATTGGTTCGCTTCCCCGCCGATAAAGCCGTAGAAGTGCTCAAAACCCAGGCTGGTCGGCCACAGGTCAAACGGTCCGGCGGCGCTCTGCTGCCAGTCAGGAACGTTGTGGTTCTTGCCGAACCAGGCGGTGGAATAACCGCTGTCCTTGAGGATCTCGCCGATGGTCACCGTGCTCTTGTTCATCAGAGAATCGTAGCCGGGATAGCCCGTAGCGGTCTCTGCGACAGTCCCTGTATGGACTGCATGATGGTTCCGTCCGGTGATCAACGCCGCGCGGGTCGGGGAGCTGAGCGCCGTCGTGTGAAACTGATTGTATTTCACCCCGTTTTGGGCCAGCCTATCCAGATTGGGAGTCGGAATCGGTCCGCCGAAGGTGCTCGGAGCCCCGAAACCCTCGTCGTCGATCAGGATCAACAGAACATTCGGGGAACCGGGTTTTGCTGTCAGCGGTTTCGGGAAATCCGGGGTGGAGTCTTTGGCACGCAGTTCAATCTTGCCTTTGAATACTGGAGGCGGTTGGGGCAGGACGTTTTCGGCAAACGCGATCGGCGCCATCAGGGCGTTAAGCCCCAGGGAAAACGCGGTAGCGGTAGCCAAGTGTCGTTTTTGCACTTTCTGTCACTCCTTCTCTCCTATGTCTTTGACAATCAGAATTTACGCTGGTAATTGACGGTAAAGAAATGCAAAATACCTTGCGCATAACTTCCAGAAACAATGCCTTGCTGCTTCAATTCCAAATTTCCCGTGAAGAGAGCTTCATAACCGAGATTGAGTGTACTCGTTGGATTAAGCGCAGTGCTCGCGCCTACGCCAACTCGCCATGATGCACCTAGCGGCATCAAGCTTGGTCGATTCTCCTCATTGAAGGCGCTTGTATCATAGCCGACGCCAAAAGATAACGTCCACTTGGGAGACGCTTTGTATTTTGCGCCGAGTGCTGCGTGCCAGGTGTCTTGCCCATGAAGTTCACGGCTTAAATTGACAGGGTTTCCAGCAGCATCTGGAGCAATCGTGACTTGTTTGTAGCCAAAATTGGACCAATTTTGCCAGCCCACGTCACCCATTAGGGTCCAACGGGAATTCACTTCTCTGGCAAACCCGAGCATCACTTGCTGCGGAATAGTCACAGACTGGTCAACATTCCTGTCAAAAAGTCCACTACGGCGAAGAACGTCCTCCACTCCAGTCCCAATGTTGGAATAGGAGGGCGTGGCTGAAAAATTAAGGGCTACTGGCGAATTGTAAGTCAATCCCCAGCGCGTTTGCTTGTCTGGTTCATACAGGAGGCCAATATTGGCGCCAAAACCCCATTTATTATCATTGAGCTCCATACTTCCGTCAGTCCCCCGTAATTCGTTGCTGATAGATGTTTTATTGCGCAATATTCCGCTGGTTGCGTTTATTGCGCCTCCCACCGACCATTGATCATTGATTCGATGGGCAATTGCCGGCATAAATGTTATTCCGACCATGGCCCCTTCCAGAAGAGAATAACGCGCGGCCGAATCGTGTTGATATTTCATAACTGTGCCAAAATTGGAGAAAGTACCAAACCCCACCTTTGTGTTGGAATTAATGGAGTTCACATAATAGAAGCTTCCTCCTGGCAGCCAGCCGAGGGGATTTTCCCCGCTATTGGCTGCTGAAACACCTGCTGCCGGCTGAAAATTCATGTATCCGACCATTGCCTGCGCTCCGACTAAGTATTCGGATTTTCCCAACCGCATCATCCCTGCGGGGTTATAATATAGGGTTGATGCATCTTGGGCGCCGGCCGCATACCCTGCACTCCCCAAACCCACACCTGGCGTTCCAGTCTCGTACATGAGAATGCCGCTTGCCTGGGTAGGAGAGGCGATTAATAAAAAGCCAATTATCATCAATAGTCTTATAATAGTATTCCATAAGTAAATTTTCACTATCATGTTCCTCCTTTCAAAATTGTTTGACGCAACTTTAGAGAGTATTTTGCAAGTCATTTGATTTTGATCCCAAACTTATTCAATCCCCGACTATTTCACTATCGAATCAGCGATAACTCGAAAAAATAATCTTTATAGGTATTCTCTGATTATCATTCATATTTCCTTTAGCCCATTAGCTAGATATTCACTTCAATTTTCATAATATTACTTTATCCTAATGGATAATTCTTTTTTCAATAATTTCCATAAACACCCTCAAAGCCAATAAAAAGAAGGGATTTTCGCTGATAATATGGAATAATTTATCATTAATATTTTGTGAACATTCACGGTTTTTCCACATACAAAGGACGTCGCATTTAAGGAGGGAACCAATTTGCGCAAAAAAAAAGAACCGCAAGTTCCGATCATCCCTTCGACTTTTGACTATGAAAGTATAGCGGAAAATGCCCATGCCTTCCTGTCCAGTACTGATAATGAAGGGATCATTGTGTATGCAAATGATTTCTTGTGTTCACGCCTGGGATATTCAAAGCAAGAAGTTCTGGGTAGCCATGCATATCAATATATTTCCCAATTTAACATTTACGGTGGTTTCCAATGGAATCGGATTCAAGAATTATTGGCACATCCCAAAGACCGCAACATTCGCACTCTGGAACTTCGATGTAAAAACGGCGAATTGATTTGGATAGAATGGCGGGACACCATAATGACCGACTCTGTTACAGGTGTATCGCACGCCATTTCCGTTGGAATTGAAGTTACAAGCACCCATCTTGCCAAATGGGAACTGAAAAATTTGTCGATTTGCAAAAACCCATCTGTAATTTTCAATATTGCTTTGAAAAGCAATATTCCTTTCACCGAGGTATGTCGATATGCCCATATCCTTAATATAGAAATCAGTACGCCGCTGGTTTGCTGCCTGTTAAATTCACCGCGCACTTTGCCTGATAAAAACCAAATCGATATTGCTTCATGGGCGCTCCAAGTCACAAAAATAATGAATGAAGCTTTATCCGAAGGCAATAAAGTTGTGTGGAAAAGCGCTGACGGAATCGCCTTGTTGGTTTTTCTGCGCAATGCAACTGACCCCGAAACGCAAGTGAAAAATATAATTAACAATATATTTGCCGCACTAAAAAAAGAGAAGTCCTTCGTAAAAACTCCCCTAGGCATATCGGATATCTTTTTTGAACCTGAAAACATATCAATTCCTTATGGACAGGCACTGGAAAGTGCCCAATTCGGTCCGTTTATTCGCCCGGACAATGATTTTTGGCACTGGAAAGACCTCGGTTTATTGAACATCCTGCGCAATGTTCCCTCTTCTCATGGAGATCTGTTCATCAAACAGAAACTGGGCCCTGTGCTTTCAAAAAAGATGCCACTGAAAACAGAATTCCTCTCATCACTGTCAGAAATCTTAATTAGCAAATCAATATCCGATTTGGCTTGTCGACTACATGTTCATCCCAAAACTATTGCCTATCGCAAAGACCGATTAGAAAAACTTCTTGGCACTGATTTTGACGATCCCCTAACTCGATCCGATTTGTTGTTGGCATTGCAGTTATATCAAATTATGTCCGAAGAGAATCGAAATAAAGCGGATAATTCTACAGCCGCCAATATACTTTGATTTTTCAATCATATGGCTACACTGAAGCAATAAAAAAGGCCCCTCACTAGGAGCCATAGTAAACGGTCTTATTAGTCCTAATCTTTAACGACCAGGACAGGTATATGCGCCAAACTTACCAAATTCCGGGTCACACTTCCCATCAGCAATTTTTCAAGTTTCCCTTGGCCTTTTGTCCCTGTAACGATCAAATCTATCGCGTTTTCCTTTGCATAGGAGATGATCTCCCCTGCAACATTACCCTCACGGACTACGCCTTTCACCTTTACGCCCCTTTTCTCCCCTACGTCAGACACCTCATCCATCAGTTGTTGATGCATTTTGTTCATCAATTCGTGTTTCTCACGGCGCATATCTTCTCGCACCACCAGAAAGTTTGCGACACTATCCTCTGTTGCACCATACAACTCGCTTCCCGCAAAAACCTTTACAGCTATAATTTCCGCACCCGATAATAGACTCAAGTCCACGGCCCAGTTCAGTGCTTCTTTGCTATGGGATGACCCATCATAGGCGACCAATATCTTTTTCAGTTGCACCATTTCCCACATATCTCCTCTTTATTTTTCGTCATGATATCAACGCCTTTGCGCCCTTCGCGCCAGGGTCTCCAGCAACTTATCAAAGGGCTGCTTGAATTTATCGATCCCTTCGTCTTCCAATTGCCGCGTCACCTTGTCGATGTCAATATTCAGTTCCTGCAGTCGCGCAAGCACCAGTGATGACTCATGGAGCTCTTGTTCGATCCGGAGTCGAGGGTCACCATGGTTGCGATAGGCGTCGAGAGTTTCAAGCGGAACCGTGTTGACCGTGTCCGGCCCGATGAGGGCCTCAACGTATTTCACGTCGCTGTAGTCCGGGTTCTTGGTGCTGGTGCTGGCCCAGAGCAGGCGCTGAACAAGCGCGCCCTGCGCAGCCAGTTTTTTAAATCGATCGCTGCCGAAGATTTCCTTGTAGATTTGATAAGCTTCTTTAGCGCTGGCGATGGCGACTTGTCCACGCGTTTTTTGCGCGATGTCTGCCTCACGGCCGCCTTGCGCGATAAATTTGTCCAATAGAGGATCTACCAATACATCAATTCGGCTTATAAAAAAACTTGCGACAGACGCGACCTGATTCAGCGGTTTCCCGATGGCGGCGCGAGCCTCGAGGCCTGCAATGTAAGCTTCCGCCACTTGACGATAACGCGGCAACCCGAAGATCAGCGTCGCATTGATGTTGATTCCTTCGTTGATAAGTTGCTGGATAGCAGCTAATCCGCTATCTGTCGCAGGCACCTTGATGAAGACGTTCTGACGGTTCAGATCGGTCCACAGGCGCCTAGCTTCCTCTATCGTTCCGTGGGTGTCGTTGGCCAGGTGAGGATTGACCTCCAGACTGACATAGCCATCCTTGCCGCCAGACTTGTCGTAGAGAGGCCAGAACTCGTCGGCTGCGCTCTGAACGTCGCGCTGACTGAGAGTTTCGTATATCGTTTCAGTCCCTTTTCCCTCAAGCGACAAGGCCCGAATGTCTTTGTCATAATCGTGACTGTCCGTTATCGCCTTCTCAAAGATGGCTGGATTCGAGGTCATCCCCCGTAGCCCGTCCTCCTCGATCAGACTCCGTAGCCCTCCGTCAGTAATCAAGTCCCGCCTGATATAATCCAGCCAAATGGACTGTCCCAGGTCATCCAATTGTTTCAGCGAATTGTATTTCATCGTCATATTTACTTCCTTTCCAGCTACGCACCTTTGCTTTCTCCGGCATTTGGTTTGACGCTGTGCACATCCGGGTGTATGATGAAATCGCTACATCTCTTGTAGCATATCCATATTATTGGTCCAAACAACCGCCGACACTCGGCGGTTGTTTGGTTTTTTTGGGGGTAATGTTTGCCGCCTTCTGCGGATCTGTCCTCAAGTTATTGGCAATACAACGACGAACTGGCACCCTTTGCCCCGTTCGCTTCGAATCGAAATCGTACCGCCGTGAAGCGAGATCAGATGCTTTGACAAAGCCAAACCCAGTCCGGTTCCTTCTGTCTGTTTATCATAATAGGATTGTTCCAACTGGCTAAATGGCAAAAACAGTTTCGCCTGATCGTCTTCAGCGATCCCGATACCGGTATCCTCCACCATAATCTCCACTGCTGCGGCTTCTAATGTTTCACTGATTTTCCGCACCTTTATCGACACGCTTCCGCCCTTATGATTGAACTTAATGCCGTTGTCGACAAGATTGTATAGAATTTGTTTAATTTTTCGAACATCGCCAGCAAAAGGCACTCCGTTCATACTGGAATCAATCGTAACGAATAGACCGATCTGCTTTTTCCTGGCCTTTTCACTGAATGCAGCGAGGGTCTCACGACATACCGTTTCAATATCAAAGCTGCTTACTGCGAGTTGCACTTTGTTCGCTTCCATTTTGCTGACGTCCAGTACATCGTTGATGAGGCCCAGCAGGTGCTGTCCACTGCTCAGGATGTTGGTTATGAAGGTTTCCTGCTTTGTATTAAGGGGGCCAAACAATTTGTCCTGCATTACCTCTGAAAAACCGATGATGGAATTGAGCGGAGTCCGCAATTCATGCGACATGTTGGCCAGAAACATGGACTTGGCTTTCAATGCCTCCTCGATGATCAGGTTAAATCTGGCCAGTTCTTCCTCGGCTCGTTTGCGCAATGTAATATCTGCAATTGTAACCAAAAATCCCAGCGATTCCCACGGCAAGCGCCCCATTAACAGCCCCGCGCTAACCAATAAGTCAATGCGCGCTCCAGCAGGGTTCGTGTATTGGACTTCAAGATCAACGACATTGCCGTTTAAAACGTCTTTTATCAAGAAGCGTTTTCCACTCTCTTCCCTGAATAGGGGTATGGTCTCATCAAAACTGCCCTGCAAAATTTCTGATCCGAATAACATTGTTGCAACTTTGTTACCGCGAATGATCTTGCCCATCAGGTCGCAAACGATAATTGACTCACTGGCCTGATCAAATACACGATACATAAAATCCTGCTCGGCGCGTTTCTGCTCCGTTAGGTCGGTTACTATCAGGAATACAATTTGCTGTTCAGAGATACAGCACTTTGCCGATACCAATACTGAAACAGACATGCCGTTGACGGATGCAAAACTGAACTCGCTTTTAAAGCAATCTGGTCCTGTAAGGGATTGTTGAAAAAGTTCAGCCTCCAATGGGGAAGAAAACCACTCATAAATTGAGCTTCCGATTACATTCTCAAGGTTATTGCCCAGCATTTGGGCGAAGTTTTTATTGCAAAAAAGAATTACCCCTTCTTTACTCAGGGAAATGAATCCTTCCTGCATTTCTTCGATGATTTCACGGTAAACATGGTCGGCTCCCTGCAAAATATAAACCGGGTCGCCTTTATTTTCGGAAGCTAACAGCGCGTCGATTTCACCGTGTCTGATGGCGCTTATGATGCCCCTGGCTTCTTGTAGTTGCCAGTGAAGTTCATCAATCTCGTCCTGCAACTCTTTATTTGTTTTAACTGTCGCCACCTATTTATCCTCGCAATATCCGCAAAATTTCATCTTCATTTGACATATCGCCGACAAACCTGCGTATCGGCCCAGGAAGTTTTTTAATTAAGGTGGGAACGACGACAATCTGGTTTTCTTTCGCGGTTTGAGGTTGCTGCAAGATATCCACCACAATGAGGTTGCAAACTCCCGATGGCAGGTTAGTGCATAGTTTTCTTACATTTGCAATCGCCCGGCTGGAACGCGGGGAAGTTCCGGCAATGAATAGACAAAAATCAAACGTGTTCGGGATTCCCCCAGCTAATTTAACGTTACTGCTAGACGCAATCTGTGCCATCATCTCTCTCCCACAGCCTGTTTATCCCCTTTTCGCAGAGCGGCAATTTCTTTGCGGGTATTGGCAAGTGTGCCCGATTCGGCCACTTCTTCGGCAATCAACTCTCCCAGTTCTTCTTCGTCAGCTTCAAAGGCGAGTTTTAGTTTAATGATTTCCGCTTCCAGTTTCGCGCGCTTGCGTTCCACTTCGCGTTGTTTGCGTTCGATTTCCAGTTGTTTGCGCAGTCGTTGCGCCGCATCTTTTTCCTCTTGGGCAAAGCGGGCCGAACCGGTGAGAATGCCGTCCGCCCCGGTGGAGACATCAACTAGTTCTACTCCTTGGTCTGACAGGATAAATTCGCGGATTTGATTGGAGTGAGCCATACCGCGGGATTTGAGAACGTATATGCCCCGGTTTCGTTCGCCGTTGATTTCAATATCCCGTACGGCGATCCATGTATCGATCAACGACGAGGTCTGTAAGTCGTTCTCTTCCAGTTGTTTGCGTGAAGACAAATTCGTAAAGATCGCCGTAATTCCCTGAAGTTTCAAGAAATCAATGAGTCGCGTCAGCATGATTTTCACTTCAACCGTTTCACCAGCTGCAGCTAAATTGGAGATCGGATCGAGAATCACCAGCCGGGGTTTAAATTCATTCACCTGCTTATAGATTCTGACCAGATGCATTTCCAGGCCGAGTAAGGTGGGACGGGCGGCGACGAATCGCAACAGTCCCTTTTCCTGCCATTGCTTGAGATCAAGACCGACACTCCGCATGTTGCGAATAATCTGATGATCTGATTCCTCAAAAACAAAATACAGACATCGCTCTCCCCGACTACAGGCAGCATCGGCCGAAAAAGCCGCCAGTGTCGTTTTCCCTGTTCCAGCCGTCCCGGATATGAGGATACTGCTACCGGCGTAATAACCTTTGCCTCCAAGCATGGTGTCCAGGCGTTCAATCCCTGAGGAGACTCGCTCGGTCGATGCCTGCGCAGTGAGTCCAACCGAAGTGATGGGCATAATGCAAATACCCTCTTCATCGATCAGAAAAGGATATTCATTGGTTCCGTGAGCACTGCCCCGGTATTTGATGATCTGCAAATGCCGGGTGGAAATCTGATCCACTACCTTGTGATCCAGCTGAATCACACAATCAGAAACATATTCTTCGATGCCATGGCGGGTCAAACTACCCGCGCCTTTTTCACCGGTGACAATGGCGGTAACCCCTCTTTCCTTCAGCCAGCGAAATAGCCGGCGCAACTCCGCCCTGATAACGGTTGCGTTGGATAGTTCCGCAAAGAGGACCTCGATGGTATCAAGAACCACACGTTTGGCGCCAATAAAATTGATCGCGTAATCCAACCGAACAAATAGCCCTTCCAAATCGTAATCGCCGGTTTCGGTAATTTCACTCTTGTCGAAATACACGTAGTCAAGAAAAATCTTTTTCTCGGCCATCAAGCCTTTGAGGTCGATTCCCAGAGAAGCAACATTTTCGGCAAGCTCATTCTCATTTTCTTCGAAAGACATAAAAACCCCTGGCTCATCGTATAAAATTGCGCCATTGACTAAAAACTGCATCGCCAACAATGTCTTGCCGCAACCGGCTGACCCACAGACCAGCGCCGTACGATCTCGCGGCAATCCACCATTCGTTATTTCATCAAGACCCTGAATACCCGTCAGGCATTTCGGTAATTGTTGTTCGTATCCTTCGATCAGAAAAAAGCCC